>JAAGKN010000756.1_pt1 | contig 60596 bp, 56 predicted proteins | sample 6206371 | NCBI WGS metagenome assembly JAAGKN01 (sample SAMN11533720, study PRJNA540317) | gut metagenome | isolation source: fecal pellets from male and female animal of same cohort | host: Peromyscus leucopus | place: USA:CA | collected 2017 | reverse complement strand
CCCTGCTGGTCCATTTTATTGATAAAAATAAAGGTCGGTACCTGATAGCGGCTAAGCAGTTCCCATAAGGTCAGCACCTGTCCGGTCACCCCGTCAGGGCCGCTGATTAAAAGAATGGCATAGTCGAGAACCTGCAGCGTCCGCTCCATTTCCGCAGAAAAATCCACATGGCCCGGCGTATCAAGGAGAGTGACCTCTTTATCCCCTAAAGGAAATACCGCCTGTTTTGAGAAAATGGTAATGCCCCGGCTTTTTTCCAAAGCAAAAGTATCGAGAAAGGAATCGCCGTGATCCACTCTCCCGATCTGTCTTGTAATACCGTTTTGATAAAGGACGCCTTCAGACAGGGTTGTCTTTCCGGCGTCCACGTGGGCTAAAATGCCTATGGTTAGGTTATTCTTCTGATTCATCTTCGGAAATTTCCTTTTCAGGCTCTTCAATGTGCAGCTTTACCTTTTCAATACGACGCTCCTTCACGGAGAGAATGGTAAAGACGTAATTTTCAAAGACGACCTCTCTGTTTTCATCGCCTTCTTCCGGAATTTCTCCCAGAATATCGATGATAAAGCCACCGATGGTTTCGCTGTTTTCAGATTCTAAATTGATGTTGGTTTCTTCGGAAAGGTCACTGAGATAAACATTTCCGTCTAAATAATAATTATTATCGTCAACTTTATTGATGACATGTCCCTCTTCGTCGTATTCGTCTTCAATATCGCCTACGATCTCTTCAACGATGTCCTCCATGGTTACAATACCGCTGAAACCGCCGTATTCATCGATGAGAATGGCGATGTGCTGCTTTTCAATCTGCAGCTCAAAGAACAATGCGTCGATATTCTTTGTTTCAGGCACAAAGTAAGGCTTACGCAAAATAGAGCGGATGTCGACCTTGTCAAAGCCTTCTTCCCTTGCTTTAATCAGGTAATCCTTGATGTGAAGAATGCCGATGATATTGTCTGTATCGTCCTCGCAGACAGGAATTCTGGAATAGCGAAGCTCCATCAGCTCATCTAAATATTCGTCAGCACCGTCGTTGATATCGATTAAAAATACATCCGTTCTCGGCGTCATAATTTCGTAGGCCAGCTCGTCATCGAACTGAAAGATACTGTTAATCATCTTCTTGCCTTCTTCTTTAATTGCGCCGCTCTGCTGTCCTGATTCCAGAATGGACATAACCTGTTCTTCTGAATAGCCGGTGTATTCAATCTTCGTTTCCTGTCTGAACAGTTTCAGGAAAAGATCTGCAATAAAAGTCAGAATCACAACCAGAGGCTTCAGCAGAATCACGAAAAATCTCTGTAGAGCAGAAAACTTCATGGCAATGGTTTCGCTGTGCTGCTGTGCCAGTTTTCTTGTAAAATACTCACTGAAGGTGATTGTGGCTGTAACGTAAATCAGCGCAGAAATAATCGGGTGCTGCGGCAGAGCCAGAGCAAAGTATACGCCGATTACAATGAAAATGTAGCTGAGCAGACGGTTTGTAAAACGGTAATCCGTCGGCGAGGAAAGCAGATTTCCAAGGCGGATTGCCACTTCGTTTTCTTCTGTTACCATCTGTCTGATTTTGCTTCTGTTTACACTGTTCATCGCAGTGTTCATCAGTACTGCGATACCGTTAAGCGCCATTGCAAGAGCCATCAGGCTGACTTTTAGTGCGACTGGCAGGCTACTGGGGTCAGGTGTCATGTTCGTTCATCTCCTTCATACTTAAACAAAATTTTATTTTTTCTTTCTCAAAATATAGTGAGGCTTTACGGGACGATCCATCTTCATTTTCAGAAGCTGCTGCGGATGAGGGGCGCTTTCAAGGGCCTCCCCTGTCTCTGCGTCCAGCATAGCCGTGATGTTCTGTGTAAAATAGTCGATATCGGGACCGAAAATCTCGATTTCTTCTCCTACGGTCATTTTATTTCTCTGCTCCACAAGGGCGAAGCCGGTCTTTTCATCGTACTCTTTGACAAGGCCCACAAAGCTGTATTCTCTGGTGTAGGCGCTGGTCTGATAATTCTGGTCCAGATTGGTCGGCTGATGGAAATAAAATCCTGTGGTGAACTCTCTGTGGCTGACTTTTTTCAGCTCCGTCATCCACTCCTCTTTGAACGCATAGTGCTCCGGATCTGCAAAATAAGCATCGATGGCCTTTCTGTATGCGTGAACCACCGTCGCCACATAGAAAATGCTTTTCATGCGGCCTTCGATTTTGGCGGACATAATGCCGGATTTCACGATTTCCGGAATATGCTCTATCATGCACAAATCTCTGGAATTGAGAATATATGTGCCTCTTTCGTCTTCTTCTACAGGATAATACTCGCCGGGTCTTTTTTCCTCGACCAGAGCGTATTTCCAGCGGCAAGGGTGCGCACACATACCACGGTTTGCGTCTCTTTCAATCATGAAATTGCTGAGAAGGCATCTGCCCGAATAGGAAATGCACATTGCACCGTGTACAAAGGCCTCTATTTCCATTTCCTGCGGGATATTCTCCTGAATCTGACAGATTTCCGGCAAAGTCAGCTCTCTGGCTAAAACAAGCCGTTTTACGCCCATTTTATGCCAAAATCCGGCAGTTCTGTAATTGGTCATGTTGGCCTGGGTGCTCAGGTGAATTTCTGCGCCGGGAATCACTTCCTGAATCAAGTCCACAATGCCCGGATCGGACACGATAAAGGCATCAATGGCTAAATCCTTAATCTGCTTCAAATAGGCTGTCAGCGGCTCAATATCTTCGTTGTGGGCAAAGATGTTGACGGTCAGATAGCACCGCTTACCCCGCTCGTGGGCAAAGGCGATACCCTCTTTCATTTCCTCGATAGAAAGATTTCCCGCACCGGCCCGCAGGCTGAACATTTCACCGCCGAAATATACAGCGTCGGCGCCGTAGATGATGGCTGTCTTTAATTTTTCCAAATCGCCTGCAGGAGCAAGCAGTTCAAACTGTTCTTTATCCATGTTCTCCTCTGTAAATTGTCACTGCAAGACCGTCTCCTACACTGAGAAGAGAGGTCTGCAAGGTATTGTCACTAGTAATATAATTGAGATATTCTCTCATTTTTCTGATGTTGGTTTTGTGTTTATTCTGCGGGTCGTACACATCGGAGGCCGTCATGGCTTTCTGCAAAATATTGTCCGACACAATGACTGCGCCCTCCCGACAAACAGAAAGAGCTGCGTCTAAAAACCGCTTATAATGACTCTTTGCTGCGTCGATAAAGACGAAGTCGAAACCGGAAATTCCCTGATCCCGCAGTTTATCAATCTGTTCCTGTCCGTCTCCGAACAAGGTATGAATCTGCCCTTCTTTTCCTGCTAAACTGATGTTGTGTTTTGCAGCGTAAAGAGCCGTTTCGTCCTTTTCGATGGTGTAAATCTCTGCCGCAGGACACATTGCCGCATAATACAGCGCAGAATAACCGATGGCTGTACCGATTTCAAGAATTTTCTTCGGCTTTACAAGAGGCAGCAGCGTATTTAAATACATCTCTGTCTCCCGCAGAATAATCGGCACTCTGTCCTTTTCGCCCATCTGTCTCAGGGCGGACAAATCCTCGTTTACCGGTCTGTAAAAGCCGGTCAGATATTCTGTTACGATATCATTTGTTATATTCATATCAGTACCACATATTCTCGCTTACAATTTTGTTGTGCTCATCCAGGGTCTTAGAATAAAGCACTTCGCCGTCTTCTGTTGCAAAGAAGTACAGATAGTCTGACTTTTCGTAGTGAAGCAGATCGTCCATAGCCGGAGCTGACGGCGAGCAGACCGGTCCAATAGGAAGTCCTGCATATTTGTAAGTGTTGTATTTTGAATCAACCTCTAAATCCCCATAGGTTACATCGACCCGCTTTTCCTGCAGCGCATAAAGCACTGTGATATCACTTTGCAGCGGCATATCCTTTGCAAGTCGGTTGACGAAAACCCCCGCAATAATCGGTCTGTCCTTTTCAAAGAGGGATTCGTTTTCCACGATGGAAGTCAGCGCTAAAAACTGGTGCACTGTCATGTCCATCTTCTGAATTTCGTCTTTTCTGGCTGTCAGTTCCTCGTCGGTCTTGTCGAGAATCATCTCCGTCACCTGCTCCACTGTTGGATTTTCAGAAGTCACAAAGTAGGTCTCCGGATAGATATAGCCCTCCAACGGGAACATGATATCCTTTTGCAGAATTTCATCGGTTAAAAACCAGTACTTGTCGATGAGCCGGTTCAGATAGTCTCTGTCCTTCCATTTTTTCAGCACGTCTTTGGCCGTGAAAGGAAGCTCCTTTGCGATGGCTTCGGCTGCCTGAGGCACCGTTGCCCCCTCAATCACCGTAAAAACATTTTTAGAAAGATACGCAAAATCACCGGTGTTAATTACCTCCATGATTTCTGCCAGGGTCATTGACTTGTTAAAAATATAGGTGTTTGCCTGCAGTCCGTCATAGCTTTTGATACGAACGTGAATCTTCGCACAGGTTTTGTTCTTAACAAGACCGTTTTCATCTAAGATGTCCACGATGGCAGAAGCGCCGCTGCCCGACGGAATGTTGACCGTTACCGGCTCCGTATCCCCCGGCTTTACTGCGGTAATGCCGTTTTGGTAGAAAAGATAGCCTGCTGCGCCGATTGCGATAAGAACTGCGGCCATTGCGATTATAATGAGTTTGGATTTTTTCAATGTCCCTTACCTCTTTTCTTGCTTTGCGGTGTGATGAAAAAGAAAGGGACGAAAGACTCGTCCCTTCATCTTTGAATTATACTTTGCAAATTATTTTGCACGTCCCAGATATTCTCCGCTTCTGGTATCAATCTGAATCTTTTCTCCTTCTTCGATGAAGATTGGAACCTGAACAACTGCGCCTGTTTCAACTGTAGCAGCCTTTGTAACGTTGGTTGCTGTATTGCCCTTTACGCCTGGCTCAGTTTCGATAACAGTTAGGTCTACAAAGTTCGGAGCTTCTACGATGAACGGCTGTTCCTTATAGAACTTGATGGTAGCTTCATCGTTTTCTCTCATGAACTTGATTGCGTCTTCTACCATATCATAAGCGATAGGAACCATATCGAAGGTTTCGTTGTCCATGAAGTAGTACAAATCGCCATCGTTGTAGGAATAAGACATTTTCTTGGTTTCAATGATAGCTTCTTCAAACTTGTCATCAGGGTTGAACGCTTCTTCTCTGGTAGCACCTGTAATGATGTTCTTGTACTTGGTTCTTACAAACGCTGCGCCTTTACCCGGCTTAACGTGCATGAAATCAAGCACTACATGAGGTTCTCCATTAATCTGAAATGTTCTGCCTTTTCTAAAATCACTTGCATAAATCATCGGTCTATTCTCACTTTCTTCAAATTAAAACTATTTAATAAAAATCTTCTATACGGTATTATAACAGATTTATTGCATGTTGCCAATACCCATTACTTCGCCTAAAATTTTGTACACGTCATTCATCATCAGGGAGAAACGCATTTCTGCCTGCATGTACTGGGCTGCCATAGGGTCTTTCATGATAATCTGATATAAATCCTGCACAGACTGCATCATGCCTTCTGCGCTGTTATCTCCCATCATCTGCTTTGCCTGCATTTCAAACTGCTTTCCCTGAAAGTCTTTAATCATAGCAGAAAGCTCTTCGTTCTGGTCGATTACTTTTTTCAGCTGATCGTACTGTTTAAACTCCTCGGACTCTCTGATCGCTTTGGCAAGTCCGTGAGCCTGATCGTATACGTTCATGTGTTACCTCCTTATGTTTTTTCTTGGGACAGGACCATTATACGACTTGCGTCTAGCCACTCGCTCTTGCTCGTGGGACGCAAAAGCATAAGGTCTGCCTTGCCAATCAAACTTCGCTTTGCTTGTTTTCTTGGGGCAGGACCATTATACATCTAAGAAAATCGGAAGGATAATCGGACTTCTCTTGGTCTTTTTGAAGATGAACTTTCTAAGTTCCTCACGCACATTGTTTTTAATTGCGCTCCAGTCCTTGCTTCCGTGTCCTGCCAAAGTATCCTCAAGGGCTGCTCTTGCCACTTCTCTGGCGTCGTTGATTAAATCCTCGTTTTCTCTCACATAGACAAAACCACGGGATACGATATCAGGACCTGAAATGACTTCGTTGCAGCTTCTGTCGATGGCCGCAACGACAATGAGCAGTCCCGATTCGGAAAGAAGCTTTCTGTCACGAAGTACGATATTTCCGATATCGCCTACGCCCAGTCCGTCAACCAGCACATCTTCTGCACTGACAACATTCTGAAACTTAGTCGCATTGCGCTTATCCACGGTCAGCTGGTCGCCGTTTGAAAGAATGAAAACATTTTTCTTCTTCATGCCGATGGTCTCAGACAGAGCTGCATGCTGCACCAGATGTCTGTGCTCGCCGTGAACCGGCATAAAGAACTTCGGCTTAATCAGCGCATGAATCAGCTTCAGCTCCTCCTGGCAGGCATGGCCGGAAACGTGAATATCCGCAATATCGTTGTAGATGACCTCTACTTCCTTTTCGTAAAGTCTGTTTACAACGCTGGACACGGTCTTTTCATTGCCGGGAACAGGTGTGGAGGACAGGATTACCATATCCCCCTTTTTCAGCTTTACATTGCGGTGATCGTTGTTTGCCATTCTTGACAGGGCCGACATCGGTTCTCCCTGACTTCCCGTAGTGATAATCACCAGCTGATTGTCAGGAATATTTTTGGTCTTGTTCAAATCCACATAAGTGCCGGCAGGAAAATGAAGATAACCAAGCTCGCTGGCCAGATTTACTACATTGTCCATGCTTCTGCCGGACACTGCAACCTTTCTGCCGTATTTTGCGGCAAGCTCTACAATCTTCTGCACTCTGTGCACATTGGAGGAAAAGGTTGCGATAATGATTCTGTTTTTTGCTTCTCTGAAAATGCCGTCCAGGGTCTGTCCCACCACCCGTTCGGAAGCGGTATAGCCCTTTCTCAGCACATTGGTGCTGTCTGCCAGCATTAAATCTACGCCGCGTCTGCCGATTTCTGCAAACTTTGCAAGGTCAATCGGTTCTCCGTCGATTGGCGTATAGTCGATTTTAAAGTCTCCCGTGTGAAACAGGGTTGCCGCCGGTGTCTGAATGTACAGGCAGATGGCGTCGGCAATGGAGTGGGTGGTTCTGATTGCTTCCACCCGAAACTCCCCTACTTTAAACTTTTCGCCGGCTTTGATGATGTTAAATTTCGCTTTCAAGCCGTGTTCTTTCAGTTTGTTCTCTATGAGACCAAGGGTCAGCCTGGTTCCATAAATCGGTACCTGAATTTGTTTCAGCAGATATGGAATTGCACCGATGTGGTCTTCGTGACCGTGGGTAATCACCATACCTACAATTTTGTTTGCGTTCTTTACCAGATAGCTGAAATCAGGAATGACAACGTCGATTCCGTACATTTCGTCTTCCGGAAATGAAAGACCGCAGTCGATAATCAATATCTGATCTTTATATTCTAAAACCGTCAGGTTTTTACCTATTTCATTGAGACCTCCGATTGGAATAACTTTCAGGTTTTCTGCCTTTTTCGTCTGCTGTGCAGGCTTTACTGTCCTCATCACATTTTTTCTCGGTGAGGATTTTTTCGTGGACTTTTTAAGTGGCAAAACCTCTTTATTCTGCGGTCTCCGGACAGCCGCTTTCTTTCCCTGCGGCTTTTTACTGTTGTAATCTCTCATATACTCCCCTTTACTTAATAACAATATTTACAAGCTTATTAGGGACTGCAATGACTTTTACTACATTTTTGCCCTCTGTCAAAGCTTTTACTTTGTCATCGGAAAGCGCAGTTTTTTCCAGTTCTTCTCTTGTTAAATTATTTGCAACATTTAATTTTTCTTTTAATTTTCCGTTCACCTGAACTACGATTTCGACCATGTCTTTTACAAGAGCAGCCTCATCGTAAGTCGGCCAGCCTACTTCGGTTAAAGTCTTAGCGCCGTCCAGAGTCTGCCACATTTCTTCGCAGATGTGCGGTGTGAACGGTGAAAGGATGATAACCAGCGTATCGATGGCTTTCTTCATGAAGTTCTGGTTTGCGTCTTCCAATTCTTTGTATTTATACAGCTCGTTGACAAGCTCCATAATAGAACTGATGGCTGTATTGAAGCTGAATCTGCCGCCAACATCGTCGGTTACCTTCTTGATGGTGGTGTTTAATACATAGTTCAGCTCTTTATCTGCGTCGGTCTTGATTTCATATTCCCCTCCTGCATTCGGATAATTCTGGGTGAAATCGTAAACCAGACGATATACACGGTTTAAGAAGCGGTAGCTTCCCTCTACGCCGGCGTCGGACCAGTCAAGCTCTCTTTCAGGCGGTGCTGCAAAGAGAATGAAAAGTCTTGCTGTATCAGCGCCGTATTTGTTGATGATTTCTTCAGGGCTGACAACGTTTCCGAGAGATTTACTCATCTTCTTGCCGTCCTTGTTTACCATGCCCTGGGTCAGCAGATTCTTAAACGGTTCTTCGTGTTTGGTAAGTCCCAGATCGTAAAGAGCCATCTGGAAGAATCTTGCGTACATCAGATGCAAAATAGCATGTTCAACGCCGCCGATATACTGGTCAACGTCCATCCAGTAGTCCACTTTGTCCTTTGCAAAAGCGGTCTCCTGATTCTTCGGATCGCAGTATCTCAAGAAATACCAGGAGGAATCCAGGAATGTATCCATGGTATCCATTTCTCTCTTTGCTTCTTTTCCGCACTTCGGACAGGTACATTTGCCGAAGGTCTTGGAAGTTGTCAGCGGAGATTCGCCTTTTCCTGTAAATTCTACGTCAGTCGGAAGCAGTACCGGCAGGTTTTCTTCTTTTTCAGGCACCCAGCCGCACTCTTCGCAGTAAATCATCGGAATTGGAGTGCCCCAGTATCTCTGTCTGGAAATGAGCCAGTCACGAAGTCTGTAGTTGACAGTCTTCTTACCGATTCCTTCTTCTGCCAGCCATTCGATGACTGCACCGATGGCTTCTTTGTTGTTCATGCCGTCAAACTTGCCGGAGTTAATCATCGTTCCCTCTGCGGCAAAGGCTTCTTTTAAGTCAGTTACATCGATTTCCGGATTATCGGAATCAACAACCGGAATGATTTCCAGATCGAATTTCTTTGCAAAGTCAAAGTCTCTCTGGTCGTGGGCAGGTACTGCCATGATTGCACCTGTACCGTATCCCATGAGAACGTAGTCGGAAATGAAGATTGGAACTTTCTTTCCATTGACCGGATTAACTGCATATTTACCGATAAATACGCCGGTCTTTTCGTTGGTTGTGGAAGTTCTTTCGATGTCGTTCATATGCTGCACTTTGTCCAGATATGCAAGAACAGCTTCTTCGTATTCTGTACCCTTTACAAGGTCCATTACATATGGATGTTCCGGCGCCATAACCATGTAGGTTACGCCAAAGAGTGTGTCTGCACGAGTGGTGAAGACTTTCAGCATTTTGTCGGTTTCATCGATTGCAAAGTCGATTTCTGCACCGGTGGATTTGCCGATCCAGTTTTTCTGCATAACCTTAACCTTGTTAGGCCAGCCCTCCAGCTTGTCGAGGTTATTCAAAAGTCTGTCGGCATAATCTGTGATTTTGAAATACCACTGTGACAGGTTTTTCTTGCCAACCGGGGATTTACATCTTTCGCAGCAGCCGTCAACTACCTGCTCGTTGGCAAGTACGGTCTGGCAGCTCGGACACCAGTTTACCGGATTTTCTTTCTTATAGGCAAGGCCTTTGTTGTAGAACTGAATGAAAATCCACTGCATCCACTTGTAATAGTCAGGGTTGCAGGTCTGGACCTCTCTGTCCCAGTCATAAGCAAGTCCCAGCTGATCCAGCTGTGCTTCCATTTCATGAATGTTATCCCAGGTCCATTTGCTCGGCTCTACACCGTGCTTGATGGCTGCGTTTTCAGCAGGAAGTCCAAATGAGTCAAAGCCCATCGGATGCAGCACGTTGAATCCCTGCATTGCCTTACATCTTGCAATGACATCACCGATGGAATAGTTTCTTACATGTCCCATGTGGAGCTTTCCCGATGGATACGGGAACATTTCCAGCACGTAGTACTTTTCCTTGTTCTCATCGATTTCTGTTTTGAAAGAATTGTGTTCTTTCCAGTACTTTTGCCACTTGCTTTCAATTTCTTTAAAATTGTACTTCTCGTTCATTGCTTTTATTACTCCTCCAAATCTAAAAAGCTGCAGTCGCCCCACACCTTTTCGATATTATATTTTTCACGCATTTCCTTTGTAAAGATGTTGACGATGACATCGCCGAAGTCCATGAGAACCCAGCCGGAGCCGTTCTTTCCCTCAATATTCTTTACAAAGAGGCCTTCCTTTGCAAAGGCGTCTTCCACATCGTCGACAAGGCTGTTTACCTGTCTTTCGGAATTACCGTTTGCAATGACCAGATAATCTGCGAAAGCAGCTTTTTCCATGATGTCGATGACGGCGATATCGATCGCTTTTTTATCGTCCAGGGTCTTTGCCGCTAGCAGTGCAAAACTTTTATTGTCCATTTTATTTCTCCTTTATGGAATTTATTTCATTTCTATTGCTTCCTTTAAATCGTCTCTGGCTGCGATGGTGTCGGTATCGAGGAAAATCCCCTGCCCGCTGACGTAATCAATGGTTCTGTTTAAAGAAAGCAAGCAGGCCTTATCGAGGTCTTCTTCTGCCGCTTTTCTGATTTCGTCAACCCCCGGATAGTTTCGGTTGGGCTCGATGGCATCAGCGATGTAAATGACCTTTTCAAGAAGACTCATAGCAGGTCTTCCTGTGGTGTGATAGCTGACAGCATTGAGGATATCCCGGTCTGTAATGTCAAAATCACGCTCCATGATAATGGCTGCGATTTTTCCGTGAGCCAGATTACAGTTGTTCATGTATTTTTCGGAAAGACCCAGGTGCTTCACATAATAGTTCAGCACATCGACGCTGACGCCGCGGTACATGTCGTGAAACAGAGCGGCCGCTTCGGCTTTCTCAGGGTCAGCGCCATATTTTTTTGCAAGGGCTATGGCTGTCGTTCTGACGCCTTCAGTATGAATCTTCCGTTTCTCGGAAAAATTCTTATCAATATACTCCCTGATAGAGTCCGTGTTCATGGATATACCTTTCTATAGGATAAGGTACCAGTTCTCTGATAGACTTTCCTGTTTTTATATTTTCTTTAATCTCCGTTGATGAGATTTCCAGAATCTTGTTGTGGAGAATTTTAATCTTTGCGTCGTAGTCCCGCCGCACCTTTTCCACCATGTCTACAGTCTCGCTTTCCCTGTAGCCGGGTCTTACGCCGACAATAAAGGGAAACTCGCAAAGAAGCTCCTTCCCCTTGTACCATGTCTCAAGACTGAGAAAGGAATCCGTTCCTAAAATAAAGTGAAGCCGGTCGTTGGGATACTCTTCCTTCAAAGTCTGCAGCGTCTTATAGGTATAGGACACCTCCTCGCTGAAGGCTTCTACGGTAGACACGACAAAATTCTGATTTCTGCGGGCGATTAAGCTGACCATATTGACCCTGTCCTCCTCTGCCGCCATATGCCGCCCCACTTTAAAGGGCTGCACCTTTGCAGGCAGAAGAATAATCTGCGCAAGGCCGCACTCTTTCATGGCAGCCTTGGCAATGGATAAATGTCCGTTGTGAAAAGGATCAAAGGATCCGCCTAATATTCCGATATCGCTCATGATTACCTCAAGTTAATTCCAAGTTCCGCAAGCTGCTGGTCTTCCACAACGCCCGGCGCTTCGCAGACCATGCACTGTGCATTCTGGTTCTTCGGAAATGCAATAACTTCTCTGATGCTGTGCTCGCCCAGAAGCAGCATAACCAGTCTGTCAAGACCGTATGCCAGACCTCCGTGAGGCGGCGCACCGTATTTAAACGCTTCTAAGAGGAAGCCGAACTTTTCCTGACATTCTTCTTCTGTCAATCTCAAAGCCTTAAACATCTTGGCCTGTAAATCCTTTTCGTGGATTCTGATACTGCCGCCGCCGACTTCAACGCCGTTCATAACGATGTCATAAGCGATGGCCTTTACCTTTTCAGGTTCCGTGTCAAGGAGCGGAATGTCCTCTGTTCTCGGATGGGTGAACGGATGGTGCATTGCTTTCAGCTCGCCTGTTTCGTCGTCCTTTTCAAACATAGGAAAATCCGTTACCCAAAGCAGGTTGAACTGCTTGTCATCGAGAAGTCCCATGATACCTGCAATGTGTCTTCTGAGGAATCCCAAGGTATCGAATACCACCTTGGCTCTATCTGCTGCAATGAGAATCAAATCGCCGACCTTTGCGTCGAAGACCTTTGCGATTTCAGCAAGCTCATCCTGTGTAAAGAACTTGTTTACGGAAGATTTGTATTCGCCCTCTTCCACACGCAGCCATACAAGGCCTTTTGCGCCGTAATGCTTTGCCTGTTCCGTCAGTTTGTCGATGTCTTTTCTGCTGAACTGACCTGAACCGCCGTCGATACAGATACCACGAACGTCTCCTCCTGCAGCAAGTGCGTCTGCAAAGACTTTAAATTCAGTGCCGGAAACCACATCGTTTAAGGATTTCAGTTCAAAACCGAATCTTGTGTCAGGCTTGTCGCTGCCGTAGCGTTCCATGGCTTCGTCAAAAGGAATTCTCGGAAACGGTGTTGCAATTTCTACATCCAAAAGTTCCTTGAAAACTCTCTTTAAGAAACCTTCCTGCATTGCGATGACATCGTCCTGATCCACAAAGGACATTTCCATGTCAATCTGAGTGAATTCAGGCTGTCTGTCAGCACGGAGGTCTTCGTCTCTGAAGCACTTTGCAATCTGAATATAACGGTCACATCCGCTGACCATGAGCAGCTGCTTGAAAAGCTGCGGTGACTGCGGAAGCGCATAAAATCTGCCTTCGTTGACACGGCTTGGCACCAGATAGTCTCTTGCACCCTCCGGTGTGGACTTGATTAAAATCGGTGTTTCGATTTCTGTAAATCCGTTTTCGTCAAAATAGTCACGGGTCAGCTTAGCCAGCTTATGTCTGAATCTGATGTTTTCCTGCATTTTCAGCTTGCGCAAATCCAGATATCTGTATTTTAAACGAAGATTATCGTCTACATTGTCGTCGTCTTTAATGTAAATCGGCGGTGTTTCCGATTCGTTATATACGAGAAGTTCCTTTGCAAAAACTTCAATTTCTCCTGTCGGAAGATTAGGGTTTTTGGAACTTCTTTCCTTTACGATACCTTTTACGCCGATAACGTATTCGCTGCGCAGGGATTCTGCTCTTTTGAACACGTCTTCGCTGATGGTATCGTCAAAGGTAATCTGCACAATACCGGTCTTGTCACGAAGGTCTGCAAAGATTAAGCCGCCAAGGCTTCTCTGCTTTGCAACCCAGCCGTTTAATACCACTTCTTCTTCCACGTTTGCAATGCGTAAATCACCGCAATAATGGGTTCTTTTCAATAATTCTGCCATGTATTTCTTAACTCCTATTTCGCTAATTCTTCTGTCAAATCCTCTAGCTTTACTTCTCTCTGGGTTGAGGTTGCCATTTCTTTTACGGAAACCACACCTTCAGAAAGTTCGTTATCGCCGATGACTACGGTGTACTGTGCGCCCAGTCTGTCAGCGTATTTGAACTGGCCTTTGATGTTTCTTGCCAACGTATCCATTTCGGCTTTGACCCCTTTGTTTCTCAAATCTCTGAGAAGCTTCAGGCCGAAGGCCTTTGCATCGTCTCCCATCACGGCGATAAATGCTTTTAAAGGTTCCGGCTGCGGAATTTCAACGCCGTTTTCTTCCATCAGCATGAGAAGTCTTTCGATACCCAGTCCAAAACCGACGCCCGGAATCGGAGGGCCGCCGATTTCTTCAATAAGGTGATCATATCTGCCGCCGCCGCAAACAGTCCCTTGAGTTCCGTTGCTGTCTGTTACAAACTCAAAGGCAGTCTTGGTGTAGTAGTCCAGTCCTCTTACGATTCTCGGATCTACGATGTATTCGATGCCCATAGCGTCAAGATTCTGCTGCACTTCTGTAAAAGCGTTCTTACAGTCGTCGCACAGGTATTCAATCATGTCCGGCGCATCCTTTACTAATTCTTGACAGATATCCGATTTACAATCCAGAATTCTCATCGGATTTCTCTCGTATCTGTCCTTGCAGGTATTGCAAAGCTGGTCGTAAACCGGCTCTAAGAACTTTTTCAGCGCTTCTCTGTGCTTCTGTCTGCATGCCGGACATCCTACGCTGTTGATTTTCAGCTTAATGTCTTTAATTCCCATATCGTGCAGGAAATCATATCCGAGGCAGATTACTTCTGCATCTGCAAGCATATTGGTAGTTCCGAAGATTTCAACACCGAACTGGTGGAAAGCTCTCAGTCTTCCCGACTGCGGTTTTTCGTAACGGAAGCACGGTGTAATATAGTAATATTTGGTCGGCTGCACTTCTGCGTAGTGCTTGTGTTCGATAAAAGCTCTCGCTACCGGGGAAGTTCCCTCCGGTTTTAAGGTAATGCTTCTGTTTCCGTGGTCTTCAAAGGTATACATTTCCTTCTGTACGATATCGGTGGTATCGCCTACCCCTCTTTTAAACAGTTCTGTGTGCTCAAAAGCCGGCGTTCTGATTTCTTTGAAGCCGTATTTATCGCAGAATTCGGAGAATTTTTTCTCTACATACTGCCATTTGTACACCTGTGCCGGTAACGTATCTTTCGTTCCTTTCGGTGCTATGATTGCCATTTCTCTACCTCCATAAATAAATTTTTCTCTTTTCTATCCAGCATTTCGTCAATGCGTGTGATGTATTCCTGATAATTGGTTACATTGGGTACTCGTTCGAGACGATTTTCCTCCGGGTAATACACTTTGGTGATTCCACCTGCGCCCAATGCGATAATCGTCTGATGTTCGTCCATAATACGCACGTTATAAATGCAATCTTTACCTTTTTTGCAGTATCCGGTATTTTCAAAAGCCCCTGCCATGTGCTTCTGCCGGTACAGATAGTACGGGATATAGCCTGCTTTTTCCAGCATCTGTCTGCTTGCCGCAAGCTGCTCTGCTACCCGCTCTGCCTGTTTATAATGAAAATCCTTGTCGATGTCCACAAGCTTCGACGCCCGTTTTACGGCCAGACAGTGGACTGTAATATTAGCAGGATCAAGACTGATAATTTCCTCTAAGGATTTCTCAAAATCTGCAAGACTTTCGCCGGGAAGTCCTGCGATTAAATCGGCGTTTATATTGTCAAAGCCCTGTTTTTTCGCCATCTCAAAAGCAGAAAGAATGTCCTTTGGACTGTGGTTTCTGCCGATTCGCTCAAGGGTCTTTGCCTCCATGGACTGGGGATTAATGCTGATTCGCTCTACCCCTTCCTGTTTCAACACGGCCAGCTTTTCTTCCGTAATGGTGTCCGGTCTTCCCGCTTCTACGGTCAGCTCTTTCAGGGCAGAAAGGTCAAAGGTCGCCTTGACGGTTTTCAAAAGGATTTCAAGCTGCTGTGCAGTCAAAGTGGTGGGCGTACCGCCGCCGATATAGATGCTCTCCACCGCAATAGCGCACTCTTTCATTCGTCTTCCCACATAGGAAATTTCTTTTAAAAGGGCCTCAAAATATCTTGCGATTTCACTGTCAGCAACCTGATTGGACGCAAAGGAACAATAGACACATCTGGTCGGGCAAAACGGAATCCCGATGTAAACGCCGGCTGATTTTGCCGCCGCCTTACTGCAGGTCTTCTGCTGATGCAGATACATGTCGACGATGAGGGCAGCTTTTTCAGAAGATAAATAGTAGTCCTCTGTCAAAGTTCTTCGCACAGATTCCGCATCTTTGCACTTCTCGTACATCTCCCCTGCCAGCTTAACAGGTCTGATTCCCGTCAAAATCCCCCACTGGGGCTTTTTTCCTGTCAGTGCCGAAAGCTTATCGTAAATTTCTCTGTTGATTATATTTTTATCGCTGCTTCCTTCTTCGTTGATGAGAAGCAGGGTTTCACCGCCGGCTGCTTCATAGTCTTCTGCAACCAGTTCATACTGATCCGGTCTTAAAAAGATTTTAACAAGCTCATCCAGCAGGTACTGTTTTTCAAAATGTAAAATTTTAATCTTAATCTTATCTAACAAAAGGATTGTGCTCCTTTTCATAACCGATGGTGGTTTCGCTCATATGGCCCGGATATACCATGGTGTTATCCGGCAGCACAAAGAGTCTTTCTTTAATGGAAGCGATAATTTCTCCAAAGTCCCCGCCGTAAAAATCGGTTCTGCCGATGGACTGGCGGAACAATGTGTCTCCGCTGAACACTGCGCCGTCTGCGATGATGGACATGCCGCCCTTGGTGTGGCCCGGCGTATGGACAAAGGTCAAATCGGTATTTCCCACGGTCAGATTTTCTCTATCTTTTACATAGAGGTCTGCTTCGACGATTACCGGCTTTCCGCAGATTTCCAGTGAAACGTTCAGGTTGGAATCCATCAGCATTTCTCGCTCTGCTTCGTAGGCCACCACCTTTGCGTTCGGAAAATCTCTCAAAAAGTCGGCTACGCCGCCGATATGATCGGCATGGCCATGGGTCAAAATAATGTATTCCACTTCGATATTCTCATCTTTTGCTTTCTGGGTCAAAAGGGGGCTGTAGCCGCCCGGATCCACGATGAAGCCTTTCTTCGTCTCATCGAAAGCCAGATAGGTGTTTACCTGAATCGGACAGGTGATAAATTTATATACTTGCATAGTTAGCTCCTTGCTCTATATACATTGGTTACGCTTTGGACATTTCTGAGGGTGCGCAGTACTCTCTGCATCTGCTGGGTACTTGCGATGGACAGGGTCAGGGTGATGTTGACCACGCCGTCCTTTCCGCTCTTTGCATTGACGCCGGAAATGTTCACGTCCATATCTTCGCAGGCTCTGGAAATATCGGAGAAAATCCCCTTTCTCTCGCTTGCTGTGATACAGATGTCCGCATTATAGGACTTTCCGACCTTCAAATCTTCCCATTCCACTTCGATAAATCTGGCTTTTTCGGCCTCCGGAAGCGAAGTGACATTGGAACAGTCCTTTCGGTGGACAGAAATGCCTCTGCCCTTTGTGATAAAGCCGACGATATCGTCGCCCGGAACGGGGTTACAGCACCGGGAAACTCGAATCATCAAATTATCTGCACCCTTGACAATGATGCCCGGGTTTTCACGCTGATGACGCTGCATTTTTTCTTTTTTTGCGTCATTTTCCAGCATCTTCTTCTGCTTTTCTTCTTTTTTCTGCTCCAGCTTTTTCTCTTCGTTGAAGTAGCCAAACAGCAGATTTGCGTATTTGCTCAAAATCGTGCCGCCCTTGCTGATTTGCATGTAGGCCTCGTCAAGGGTTGCAATATTAAGTTCTTTAGTTGCTTTTGTCAAATAGCTGGCCTTTCCCACAAGCTGCGGGTCAAAGCCTTTCTTTCTGATATATTTATCCAGCGCGTCTTTTCCTCTTGCGACGTCGTCCGGTTTGCTTTCTTTCTTAAGCCACTGTCTGATTTTGGTTCTGGCAGTGGAGCTCTTGGCAATTTTCAGCCAGTCGATACTCGGACCGCTTGAATTTGAAGATGTAACAATTTCTACGATATCTCCGTTATTCAAGGTGTGGTCGATGGTTACCATTTTGCCGTTTACCTTTGCGCCAACGCACTTGCAGCCGACAGCTGTGTGAATTTTAAAGGCAAAGTCAAGGGGCGTAGAGCCTGCAGGAAGGTCGATAACCTCTCCTTTCGGCGTAAATACGAAAACCTGACTGGAAAACAAATCCATTTTCAGGGTTTCCATAAATTCTTTCGGGTCGTGGAGCTCATTCTGCCATTCCAGCGTCTGTCTGACCCAGGCCAGCTTCATTTCTTCATGATTCTGGTCTCCTTTGGTATTGCCCTCCTTATATTTCCAATGGGCAGCAATACCATATTCTGCAACACGGTGCATTTCGTAAGTTCTGATTTGAATTTCAAAAGGCTCGCCGTTATCTCCAAGTACAGTGGTATGCAGTGACTGATACATGTTTGGTTTCGGCATAGCGATATAATCTTTGAATCTGCCCGGAATCGGTTTCCACATGGTGTGCACCTGACCTAAAACGGCATAACAGTCTCTGACATTTTCAACGATGACACGGACTGCTGTCAGGTCAAAGATTTCGTCCAGCTGCTTGTGCTGCAGGACCATTTTCTTGTACACACTGTAAAGGTGTTTGGAGCGGCCGGAAATGTCGTAGTGCATGTTCATCTGATCAAGGGCTTCCTTGATTTCGTCAATAACGGTGTTGATGAACTGCTCTCTCTGTTCTTTTTTCTCGGTCACTTCGGATTTCAGCTTTTCTACTTCTTCCGGGTGCAAGTAAGAAAGGGCCAAATCTTCCAGTTCAAATTTTACGGTATAAATACCCAGACGACTTGCAAGAGGTGCGTAAATATCCAGGGTCTCTCTGGATTTTTCGATTTTCTTTTCCGGGCGCATAAACTGCAGCGTCCGCATATTGTGCAGACGGTCAGCCAGCTTAATAATCAGCACTCGTATGTCTTTGGACATGGCGAGAAACATCTTGCGAAGATTCTCAGCCTGTGCTTCTTCCTTGCTGTCAAATTTAATGCTGCCCAGTTTGGTGACACCATCTACCAGGAGAGCAATCTCCTCGCTGTAGTCGCATACGAGCTGCTCTCTGGTATATTCTGTGTCTTCTACAACATCATGCAAAAGCCCACCGACGATGGTCTCTTCGTCCATGCCCAGCTGTGCCAAAAGTTTGGCCACAGCAATCGGATGAATCAGATAAGGCTCTCCGCTCTTACGAAGCTGACCATCGTGAAGGGTGCGAGCCGTATCAAAGGCCCGCCCTATCAAATCGGTGTCGTAATTTTTATTGATATTTATAATTTCTTCTAAAAATTTTGCTTTTGTTTCCATGAATGTCTATTTTGCTCCTGCAATCAATCTAGTTATTTCTTTCTTTTTATTTCTTGTTTTTCTTTTTTCCGCTTGCCTGTGCTGCGGTCATATACTTGGATTTCTCTTCGTTTTTGCTGAAATCATAGAACAGCGGGCTGCACAGGAAGATGGAGGAATAAGTACCTACCAGAACGCCGACCATCAGCGGAATGACAAATTCTCTGATTGATGTGGATACCATCAGGAACAGCGGTACCATACAAATCAAAGTTGTCAAAGATGTCATGACGGATCTGTTCAGCGTCTGATTGATACTGCGGTCAATTACCACCTGATTGCTGTCTTTCTTGTAAAGCTTCTTGTTTTCTCTGATTCGGTCAAATACAACGATGGTATCGTTGATGGAGTAACCTACTACAGTCAGAATACCTGCGATAAACGGATTGTTGATGGTTACATTGAAGATTGCATAGAATGCGAGAACCATCAGTACGTCGTGGAGGATACCTCCGATTGAAGCAACACCGTATTTCCAGGATCTGAAACGGAAAATGATGTAAATCAGCATACCGATTGCTGCAATCAGCACGGATTTTACTGCGTTGGTCTTCAGTTCTTTTCCGACAGTAGGACCAAATTCTTCGGAAGCAAGAACGTCTTCATCGGTTACGCCGAATTTGCTTTCCAAAGTCTTGATTACTTCGCCTCTTGCTTCGTTGTCAAGAGCGTTGGTTGTCTTGATGATAATCTGCTCCTGATTGTCGCCGCTGAGCACGATGGATACATCTTCTAAGTTATATTCAGCAAGAGCATCCTGCACTTCTTCTGTTGCAACTTTTTTGCCCATATCCAGCTGAATCATCGTACCGCCTGTGAAGTCGATACCGTAGTTGAATCCTCTTACTACGGAGAATACTAAGCCGACAATGATAATCACTGCGCTGATTCCGTAGAAAATCTTTCTGTTATTGATAAAGTTGAATTCTTTCTTTAAGAGTTTCTTTTCTGTGCCGTCTTCGTTAATACCGAAGTACTTGTTCTTTGCAAAGGCTTTGCTGTCGGCAACCAGTCCGATGAGAAGCTGGGTTACGACAACAGCTGTAAAGATACTTACGATGATACCAATCATCAGTGTCAGCGCAAAGCCCTTTACGGTAGTAGAACCGATTTCATAAAGCACCACAGATGCGATTAAGGTTGTAATCTGTGCGTCAAGTACTGTAGTCAGCGCATTCTTAAAGCCCTGAGATACTGCTACACGAATGGTCTTTCCTGCTGCAATTTCTTCTTTGATTCTTGCAAAGATGATAACGTTTGCGTCAACGGCCATACCGATGGACAGGATAATACCTGCAATACCAGGCAGGGTCAGCACGCTTCCAAGTCCGGCCATAATCCAAAGTACAATCAGTACGTAAAGGAGCAGTGCGATGTCGGCAACCAGACCTAATACGTTGTACATGATTAACATTAACAGGAATACCAGTCCAAGACCGATTGCACCTGCTACGATACTCTTGTTCAGTGCGTTAACACCGATTGTAGCAGTCTGCACGGAAGATGTAACTTCGTTTAAGGAAATCGGCAGTGCGCCGCCTCGAATCAGTGCAGCTGTATTGGAAGCATCTTCCTGTGTATAGCCGCCGTTGCTTGTAATTTCACAGGTAGTGCTTGTGATAACGTTTTCTGCATTCGGGGAAGTTACGATTTCATCGTCCAGCATGATGATGATAGCCTGTCCGCCGATTTGTAAATCAGCAAATTCCTTGCTAGGCGTTACCAGCCCTGCGGAAGTCTTTCTGGTCGCTTCTTCAAACTTCTTAGATCCTTCGTTTGTGAATTCCAATACGATTTTGTAACCGCCGTGTTCTGTATCAGTATCGATATTCGCGTTCTTTACTTCGTTACCGCTGAGCACTTCTGTGCCGTCAGCAAGGAGGAAACGAAGCTGTGCGGTTTTACCGATCTGTTCAATTGCCTGCTGTGCGTCTTCTACCCCCGGCATTTCTACTCTGAGTCTGTCCTTACCCTCGATGGATACAGTTGCCTCAGAAATACCCATGGCATTGACACGATTATTCAGTACAGCTCTGGTCTGTTCCATAACCTGTGTCAGGTCATTTTCTGAAAGCCCCTGTGTATCTTCTTCATCGGCTTCCAGGACAACGTACACACCGCCGTTAATGTCCAGACCAAACTTCATTACGTCCTTGATGGAATTTACTGACCCAATCCCAAAGATGGAAATATACCATCCAACAAGAAGCGCAATGACGATTAAACTAGCTAAAATTTTTCTCAGTTTTGAATTCATTTTCTTCTTCTCACCTTCTATATAGTCAAAATTTGCCCATAATACCGGCATTTTATTTTACTCTTTATTGTACTACGTTTTCAAGGCTTGGGCAAGGGGTAATTCTCAATTTGTCCCAGTTTATTAACAGTTTCTGCTTCCCCTATACGCTAAAAGGGTTCGTACCATAAAAAACAAATATCCGGTGTTATGACCCGGCCCGCATGGTGCCCGATTTCCCTGCCGTCATGCCAACTTCGATAAATTTTTTTCAAATTCTTGCGCCTGCCTCCTGAAATCCGCCAACTTCGATGGTTTTTTTATTAAATCTTGCACACTCCTTGCACTATGCGCCAACTTCAATGGTTTTTCAAAGAGATGTTGCGCCGCAACCGATGATGCAACGGGCTTTGCGCAATAATCAGCTAAAATCATTTTGATGTTGGCACTTTTTCAGGGCGCTGCGCAATATTTTAGAAAAAACTTCCTGATGTTGGCACGAAAGGCTCAAATCACAGCTTGACACGAAAGGCTCGAATCGCAAGCCACCCCTGCCCTGCCCCATATGCGCTAAAAGACTCCCTACGGTGTAGGGAGTCTCAATCTAAGCTTACATATTATTTTTCGTCTTCAGGAATGTTCTCTTCTTCGTCAGCAGCTTTTCTCAGACGTTTCGGCTTAATCTTCTTCTCTTCTTCGTCTTCTGCTACTGCAGATTTCGCTGCAGTCTTGCTTGAGCTTACTACAGATGAAACGGACCATCTCATCATCTCAAACTTAACTTTGTCAGCGCCAACCTGAATCACGATGGAATCTTCTTTGGTTTTAACAATCTTGCCGCAGATACCGCCGATTGTGATGATTTCATCTCCAACCTGCAGTGTGTTTCTCATCTGCTGAATGGTCTTTTCTTTCTTCTTCTGTGGTCTGATCAGTAAGAAATACATCGCACCGATAAATACTACCAGAATTATTAACTGCATTGCAAATGCACTGCTACCACCGTTACTCATAAGTTCCTCCTACATATCTCCATTCGGATTTTATATTGGTGCCGGCGATGGGGGTCGAACCCATACGGTGTTGCCACCACGGGATTTTGAGTCCCGCACGTCTGCCAATTCCATCACGCCGGCACATTGGTTATATTTTAGCATAACGATTCTTCATCGTCAATACTTCGTTGAAAGAAAAACTGCTGACTATCATCGCTGACAATCAGCAGTTCTAAGTGGTGCGGCAAACTGGACTCGAACCAGCACGGTTTCCCACACGGCCCTCAACCGTGCGCGTCTGCCATTCCGCCACTGCCGCATACCTGCAGTCAAATCACAACCGCAAGAAAGATTATATACCATCACCACCAAAAAGTAAACCCTAAATTTTATCTTTTTATAGAAAAAACCGTACGCATTACTTTGCAGATTTTTCCTTCTCCTCTGTTTCTTCTACCATAGTCCGCTCCCAGCTCCAGTTTTTGCAGCCTCTGTAAACATCAAAGAATGTCGGCGTACTCTCACTTGTAAAGCGTGGCACCGTGATAAAGGCATAGGTCTTGTAGCACAGGCAGTAATACGGAAGCTCGTCGGCAAGAACAGGCTTCAGCTTTTCGTAAAGGACTTTCTGCTTCTTTCTGCTCAGACAGGTTTCCATTTCATTGACATAGGACTGCACCGTAGTATTTTTATATCCAAGAGGATTATTCTTTCTGAAAAGCTGGCGCAGGTCAAATTTCTTATCAAACTTGTATCCGCCCAGATACAAATCGAACTTTCCTTCGCTGACGGCAGTTTTATAGCTTTGCCAGCCGAGACTTTTCACCTTGGTGTCAATTCCGATTTCTTTTAAGGCAGCCGCAATACTTTCTGCGGTATCCTCACGATTTCCGTTGTTTGCATTAACCAGAATCGTCATGGAAACGTGCTTGCCCTCGTCGTCTTCCAAAATGCCGTCTTCGTTGACATCACGATACCCTGCAGCTGCAAGTAAATCCGATGCGCCCTTTAAATCCTGCCCATAGGTGTCCCCTTTGTTTTCCGTGCCTAAAAAACCCGGAAAATAGATGGAATCCGATGCAACGCCGCAGCCGCCGTAATTATCGTGAATCAGACTTTCTACATCGATGGCCTTTGCAATAGCCTGTCTGACTTCCTTTTTCGCCAGAATTTTGTTCTTGAAGTTAAAGCCCAGATATTCAAGCTCGGCGGAGCTGATTTTCTGCGCATTCAAATCCTTATCCTCCGCAGCAGCATCAGCGTCCTGATCTCTGCTTACATAAGCCGTTACAGCTTCCATGGTCATAAGGCCGAGGGTTCTATCCTTATCCGGAAGTATCTTAAAGCGCAGCTTGTTTTCCGGCTTTTGACCGTAATAATATTTGTTAGGATTCAAATTCAAATACTTTGTGCTGTCATAGCCGCTGATGGCATAAGGCCCGCTGCCGATGACTCTGTCGCTTCCCGTATCGTAGTTCATAGCTGAAATAATCGGAAATACCAGATTGTCAAGGGCTGCGTCGGCCGGATCCTCAAAATATACAGTCATCGAATATGTATCAGAAATCATCACCGAATCAATTTTGGAAACGTACTCATAATAAGGTCCATCTGAGCCGATTCGCAAAATTGCGTTGACTGTCGCCCGCACGTCGTTTGTCGTTAAAGAAGAACCGTCGCTGAACTTCACGTCTTTTCTGAGTTTCAGGGAAACGCTTCCCTCCTCCGCATTGGTGCTATAGCTTTTGACAACCTGAGATTTTACGCCCAGATTTGCGTCCAGCCGAAAGAGGCTGCTGTACAAAAGCTGACTGATATAGTACACATCGCTGTCCTTTGATGCCAGCGGATTGAGGGTTTCCACCCGGTCCATGGCAAGATAAATCTTATTCATCTTTTCATAGGTCACCGTTTCCGTCTCTTCCGTAGATGGCGCAGCGTCACCCCGCACGATGGCAATAGTAGAAAGGCCGCCTGCGATTACAACTACGGCGATAATAATGATGATAATATTTCTGTGCAGAAAATCAAACACTTTGTAACCTGTATTTCCTTTATTTTGTTTCAGCATACTTCTCTAACAGCTGCTCTACCCTTTGGTAAAGCGCTTCCTTTCCCTTTGAATTATCTATGATGTCCGTAGAGCGGGAGGCTTTTTCGGCGCTGCTCATCTGCTTTGCCATGCGCTTTTTCACATCTTCTGCGCAAACACCGTCCCGCATCATAACCCGTGAAACTCTCACGTCCATATCCGCATCCACAAGCCAGATTGCATCGCAAAGCCTGTCGGCTCCGGCCTCAAAGAGCAGCGGCGCATCGATAAAGACAAGCTCTGCGCAGGCCTCTGCCCTTAGATCGGCAACCCTTGCTTCCATAATTCTCACCACCTCTTTAGTAGTCAGCTCCTCCAAAACAAGCCGCTTTTCATCATCGGAAAAAACCACAGCAGCCAGCTTTTTTCGGTCAAGAGCGCCGTCTTCTAAAAGAATATCTTCTCCAAAAGCGGAAGTGAGAGCCTGCAGAGTTTTGCTGCCCTTTTCGGTCATCTGTCTTGCAATTTTATCGGCGTCGATGACGGTAAATCCTTTGTCCAGCAGAAAGTCAGACACCGTGGACTTGCCCGCACCGATTCCGCCTGTCAATCCTATTACTTTCATGATGTTCCTCTATTTTAAATCGTACCAGGTATCGCCCTGATTCAAATCGCTTTCCAGCTTAACCTTTAAATCCATGGCGTTTTCCATATTGCGCACAAGAAGCTCCTCGACCTTTTCAAGCTCGTCCTTTGCAGTCTTGATAATCAGCTCGTCGTGCACCTGCAAAATCAGCTTTGACGCCATATTGCGCTCTTTCAGCTCCCTGTAGACCTTAATCATGGCAAGCTTGATAATATCTGCGGCGCTGCCCTGAATCGGACTGTTCATGGCAAGACGCTCACCCAGCTGGCGTGTCATAAAGGCCGACGAATTGATCTCGTGGATATAGCGCTTGCGCCCCATCAGGGTTTCGGTATAGCCCTTTTCCTTACAGCTTTCAATCTGGCCGTCCATGTAGGCTTTTACCGCCAGGTGCTTCTCAAAATAATCCTTAATATAGCTTTCCGCTTCTTTTCTTGAAATCTGCAGCTCTTCCGAAAGTCCAAAACCGCTCATGCCGTAAATCACGCCGAAGTTTACCGCCTTTGCACGGCTTCTGTCAAGAGGCGTTACCTCATCGTAGGCAAGGTCAAAAACTCTGGCCGCCGTATTTCTGTGAATATCGTCGCCGTTGTTAAAGGCTGTAATCAGATTTTCATCGCCGGAAAGGTGAGCCAAAATCCGAAGCTCGATCTGGGAATAATCGGCGCCCACCAGGGTGTAAGCCTCGCTTTCAGGAACAAAGGCCTTGCGCAGCTTTCTTCCCAGCTCCTGTCTGATTGGAATATTTTGCAGATTTGGCTCTGTACAGCTGATTCGCCCTGTGGCAGTGACCGTCTGCTGAAAATGGGCACGAATTTTACCATCTGAACCGATCAGCGGCTTCAGCCCCTCTACATAAGTGCTGTTCAGCTTCGTCAAAGTTCTGTATTCCAGCACCAAATCTACAATCGGGTGCAAATCTCTGATTTTTTCGAGGACATCTGCACTGGTGCTGTAGCCCCCCTTGCTCTTTTTACCTGCCGGAAGCTCCAGCTTTTCAAACAAAATCTCGCCAAGCTGGGCCGGTGACTTAATGTTAAAGGTCCCGCCCGCCAAAGCGTAAATCTGATTTTCTATCTTTTCAATTTCGCCGGTCAGCTGCTCCCCGAAGACTTCCAGCGTTTCCTTACTTACCGTAAAGCCTTCGGCCTCCATGGCTGCAAGCACCTCAACCAGCGGAAGCTCCACTTCTTCATAGACCTGTACCAGAGCCTCTTTTTTCAGAGATTCCTTCTGCACTGACCGCAGACGGTTGACAGCAATACACCACTTCAAGCCGTAATCTGCATAACTGTCGTCGCTGTTTCCAAGGAGATCCATCTGTCCGCCATTTTCCATAAAGGACTTTTCGTCCTCCATTTCATAATGAAGAATCTCAAATACCAACGTCTTCAAATCGTAGTTGGATTTAGTCGGGTCGATGACATACTGGGCAATAGCCGTATCAAAGGCTGTCGCCACATCGTAAAATCCGCTGCACATGAGGCTGTAGTACTCGTGAATCAAATCGTGGCCTGCAAAGCGCAGCTGTTTTTCTTTCAAAAATTCTAAAAAGCTATTCAAAAATCCACTGTCGGATAGGTTTACGTAATAATATTTCCTGCCGCTCAATAATCCTGCGCTGAATATCATCGGTTTTCCGACGTGGTTGTTATCGCTGAAAATTTTCAAGGTGACTTCACTGCCCTGTTCCACTTCTGAAAGCAACGCAAAATCAGCCGCTGACTTCAGCAGGATTTTCTCATAATCACTTTCATCGTCTGTAAATTCAGCGGTCATTTCCACGGTCTCATCGATATGAAGTTTTTTCAGGAAGTTGTTAAATTCCAGTTTCACATAAAGGTCGATGAGGGCCGTATAGTCAGGCTCTTTCGCCTTCATGGCCTCCAAATCGATATCGAGAGGTACAAATTTGTTGATGGTTGCAAGGCGTCTGCTCATGGCAGCAAGCTGGGCGTGTTCCTCCACCTTGGCTCTGAGCTTTGCGTTGGCAATTTCCTCCGTATTGGCAAGAAGATTTGCGACGCTTCCAAACTGGGTCAAAAGCTTGATGCCGGTCTTTTCCCCTACGCCGGGAATGCCGGGAATATTGTCGGACTGGTCGCCCATAAGACCTTTCAAATCGATGAACTGCTCCGGTGTCAGCTGATACCGCTCAATCATTTTCTCTCTGTCGTAAAGGTCAAATTCCGAAATGCCTTTCTTGGTAATCAGCACCTGTGTCACATCGGTAGCCAGCTGCAGGGCGTCCTTATCCCCTGTAATAATCAGCGGCTCAAGTCCGTCTTCTTCTGCGATTCTGGCAATCGTTCCTATAATATCATCGGCTTCAAAACCGGGCGTTTCCAGATTGGTAATGCCCATGGCCGTTAAAATATCCTTCATCAAAGGAAGCTCCATGGCAAGCTCAGGTGGCATTTTCTTTCTGCCCGCCTTGTATTCGCTGTACTCCTGATGTCTGAAAGTAGGTGCTTTCATGTCCCACGCCACGGCGATATAATCCGGCGCATAGTCGCCCTGAATCTTGGTCAGCATATTGATAAACCCATAAATTCCCTGGGTATAGATTCCTTCTTTGGTAATCATCGGACGCTGCATCGCATAGTATGCCCTGTTTATTAAACTATTTCCGTCGATAATGACAATTCTGTTTCCCATATGTCTTTCCTTTTCTTTTTATAGTCCCTTTTAGTATAATGCAGAATCGGCATTTTTACAAGCAAGGGTTTTGTGAAGAAAAAAACTCCGCATCGACACACGGAGTTTCCAAATTATGTAATTACTTGTTTTTCTTCAGCGCCAGATAGTAAATTCCTGCGACAAAGACGCTGCCGCCCAGAATGTTTCCAATAGTTACCGGAATCAGGTTGTTTATAAAGAAACCGCTCCAGGTAATACCCGCCTCTGCGCCTCTTGCAAAAATCCCTGCCGGGATAAAGAACATGTTGGCAACGCTGTGTTCAAAACCTGCCGTAACAAAGAGCCAGATTGGGAAAAACAGGGAAAAGATTTTTCCAACGGTGGAATCTGCACCATTTCCCATCCAGACAGCAATACATACCAGAAAATTACATAAAATACCTCTGGCCAGTGCCTGTCCGAACGGCAGGGAAACCTTTGAGGCTGCAATGGACACGGTCACCTGCTCCAACATGCCGTCTCCTGTTCCAAGAAGCCCCGAATAGGCAACCAGAAAGGCTACCGCCATGGAGCCGATTAAATTGGCACAATAGACAATGACCCAGTTTTTCACCATAGCGCCGGCCGTAATCTTTCTGTCCAAAACCGCCGCCAGCATCAGGTTATTTCCCGTAAAGAGCTCCGCTCCCGCAAAGACTACCATCATCAGACCTGCCGGAAAAATCAGACCTGAAACCATCTTTCCCAGACCGTTTGTAAGAGGCTCTGCTAAAAATCTGTATGCGCCCATATTGGCGCCCGCCCCAGCGATGGCAATAAAAAATCCTGCCATAAGTCCCAGGAGTATCAGTTGCTTTACTGAATATCCCGTCTTCTTAACAGCAGAATCAATGGTCGCTTCTAAAATTTGCTGTGGATTTTTCTGTGACATAAAACTTCCTTCTTTCATCATGTATACACCATACAATTATAGCAACTTTTACTCAATAGTCAATAACTTTGCAGGTTCAAAAAAAAGAACACCAACTGGCAAAATTTTATAGTGCTATCCTGCGAAAAATGCGGTATAATAATAGTAGCCTAGAACTCACGTTAAGGATTCATAATTGAACCTACACTTTCGCATCGGGAATCCGGGTCCAGGGAGCCAATGTCAAGCCTCCTTTCGAGTGGAAGACAAAAGCCCCGGCAGGATACCCACCTATCAATAGATAGGGCGTCAATTATATCCTGACGGAGCTTTCTGGGTTTTTTCTTTTTTAAAACTCAAAGGTTTTGCCGGTAAAACTTCGTAATCTCCTCAAAGAGCATGTCTTTAATTTCCGATTTTTCAAAGCCCATCTCGTAGCCGTGAGGGCTTTCTTTTGATGTAATTTCAATGATTCTCACATCTTCGTAGCCCCTTGCGCATTCTAAAGATGCCCTCGGCAGCACCACGTGATCTTCCGTATTATAAATCACAAGAACAGGTGCGCCAAAGCTGCCTCCCGTTTCCGACGGCACATAGTTTTCAATGGAGCTGAAAAACTCCGGCGTCAGTATGACGTCCTGATGGGTCACACTGCCCTTTTCTTCGGCCTGTTTCTTAAAGTCTTCCCAAGCCGCAGCTCCGCCCATATACCGCTGAAATGCATCGCCGTTTCCGGCAGGCGCAACTAAAACCATAGCCCTGTAATCGTAGCCGCCGGCGTGTTTGTTGCCGCAGCACATGGCCGCTCTGCCGCCCAGGCTTCTTCCGAAAATCCCAATCCTGCCGGGATCTACATTGTAATGTTCTACCATATAATCTGCGCAAAGCACCTGATCGGAAACCATGGTGTCCACCGTATACCGATTGATTTGCCGCCAGTCTTCCCCATCTTTTACATAGTGGCCAAAATCCATACGAATGGTCGCAATGCCGTTTTCCGCAAGATGAGAAGCAAGGCCCTCGCCTCCTGCGCTGTTCATAGTTCCATGAAAGCCGTGGCAAAGAAATACCAGGGGCAGCTTCTCCTCTTCCCAGTTATCCGGCGCAATAATCTGCGCTTTAGTGAAGGTGTTTTCACTGTTTGGAATCATGACATCTTCAATATATATGCCCGCCGTTTTGTCCTGAGATACTGCAAAATACCACACGCAGCAGATTACAGCTAAAACCAGCAAACCGCTTATCTTTTTCTTCATTGTCTAAATACCTTTATCATATGACTGATTGTATATTTTGCGTTTTCTAAAAATGCCGACTTCGGCTGCTCTCTGCCCCGCTCTTCACTCCAGAACTGGGCGTCGAATTTTTCCATAATCTCCTCTTTGGAAAGGCCTTTGTCGAACCAGTAAAGGACAAAATCCCGCTCACTTTCCGCAGATTCCATATACATGGAAAAGTAATCCTTTGCAAAGAAAGCCGGCGTAATGCCGTAGTGGGGTGAAATTACCTGCTTTGGCCCGTACTTTGCGCACTTCTTCGCAGCTTCAATGGTGTCCTGATAGCTTTTCAAAATGGCCGTGTGCATGTTGTCCGGATTGATGAAAACCCCGGTGCTTTCCGATGCGAACATCAGGCTCTGAGGCTCTAAAACATAGGTCATGGAGCAGTCAGTATGCCCCTTTGTTTCCAGCACGTGAAAATAAGTGTCCCCGCCCAGATCGATATGATCTCCCTCGGAAACCACCCGGTCGATGCGCAGAGGCGAAACCTGCACAGGTTCATGTTCCGGTGCAAAGAGGTCTCTTGCAGCATTTCCAAGGCGCAGCATGGTCTTTTTTGCACCTTCTGATTCAAAGACGGACTTGGCCTTGGCTGCGCCGCAGACCGTAACCCCCGGCCACCGCAAAATAATATACGGCAGTGCGCCGATGTGATCGTAATGAGAGTGGGAAGCCAACACGTAATCCACCTGACTTCTGCCTTGTTTTGCAAGGGCTGCCTCGATATTTGCAATGAGTCCCTCGTGGCAGTATGCCATGCCGCAGTCGTAAAGAGCAGTTTTTTCCGGTCCGAAAATCAGAAGACTCTCGCCGCCGTGGCCTGCTGTCACCCGCACGATGTTTGCAGGATAAGAAAACCGGTCGCAGCCGGGAAAATCAGCAATCAGATCACTCTTCTTTTTCAGTAGCTCCATCATCTGCAATCCCTTTCTTTCTGTGATTTTCTCTGTAAACCTTGACAAAATTGATGCAAATCATCAGGATAATCAAAAATCCGATGTAGCCTTCGATTGGATAAAGGTATGCCACGATGGTCTTAAAGCCGCTGAGTCCGCAGCCAAAGCCGATGAAAGCGCCGCCGATCAGAATGTATTTCTTAACAGGCGATTCCTTGATTTTCGTGGAAAAACCGTAATATGTACTGGTTGCCGCTGAGTAAATAGCAAGAAACAGCACCGCCCCAAAGAGAATATTGGCAATAGGGTTAATTCTTGCAGAATATGCCAGCATTGGCAAATCCATGTTTTGCGTAAATTCCATGTCCTTTCTGAGGGCCGTAATCAGAAGCACCGTCAAAAGTGCCAGCATAAAGCCGCCCGCACCGGCGCCGAGAACGCCGCTTTTCTTGTCCTTTGCGTTGATGGAAGAAGATGCCACAATAGGAATCATGCCCAGCATATTATAGGAAATGAACAGAAACGCCGCTAAAAACCAGTTGGGTGCCATTTCACTGACAGGAAATCCTTCGGTTGCCCCGCTCTGGGAAATATCCGAAAGAATTACAGCAATGCACAGCACGATGTCGATGGCAAAGAGCACCGGCGCTGTGTATTTGAAAATTTTGGAAACCCTGTCAAAGCTGCCAAGAACGGTAAAAATTACCATTACCACGATAATAATGCCGCCTACGGCCTGATGCACCCCAAACTGCTGGTTGAGAAAGGATCCGCCGGCTGCTGACATGGATACGATGATGGTGTATAAAATGGCAGCCATAAAATATCCGACTGCACTTGTTATCTTTGGATTATCCGAAAATACAATAATCCGCCCCATATCCGCAGTGTCAAGGGAACGTGCGATATATGCCACCATCATGCCAAGGACCATAAACAAAAGTCCTGCGATGGTAATGCCGATATATCCCTTTGCGCCGAAAACGCCGAAAAACTGCCAGCCTTCCCTGCCTGACGCAAAGCCCGCTCCCATAATGGTTCCCACATAAAGAGCTGCTACATTGAATAGATTCAGTTTTTTATTCTCCATGATTGATGATCTCCTTTCTGTTGTCGCTGACCTCGCCATAGGTAAAGAATACCAGTCCAACCCAGATGATGGCAAATGCACTGAACTGAATCACATCAAAAGGCTCTTGAAAGAGGAAAATTCCTAAAATCAGCGAAATAGACGGCGATATGTACTCCGTCAGCCCTACGGTAACCAGGGAAAGCTTGCCGGCCGCAAAGGAAAACAGTGCTAGTGGCACTGCCGTTGCAATTCCTGCAAAGAGGAGCAGAATAAACTTTCCGCCGCCTACTGTCAGAGCACCTGCACCTGTGCTTTCATAGTAGCAGACAAAGCCCAGTGCAATAGGCGCAAGAAAAATCGTTTCATATAATAGGGACTGAAGCGGCGCAGCGCTGACGCTTTTCTTGATGGCCGCATAAGTGGCAAAGGAAAGGCCCAGCCCCACTGCAATGAGCGGTATCTGCCTGTATCCGATAATCATAACCAAAAGGCCTGTTACCGCAAAACACACCGATACTTTCTTCCATTTATTTATTTTTTCTTTATAAATCACCACACCGAACAGGCAGACAACAAGAGGCTCAAGAAAATAGCCCATGCTGGTCTGAATGACCTGCCCTGCATTGACCGCCCAGATGTAAATACTCCAGTTGATGGTGATAATAACGCCTGCTATGATATAGGTCATCAGGCTTTTCTTGTTTTCAAACATGGGTTTAAACACATTTCCAGGGCCGTACTGAACAGCACAGGCAATATAGCAGACAATCGCCATCAGTACAATTCTGTAGAAAATAATGACGCCTGAAGAAATAGGTTTCAGGCTGTTCCAGTAAATAGGCAAAAGTCCCCACACAACTGCACAGCTGATGGCGCTGATTAAGCCGATTCGATAGTTCTTCTTGTCCATAAATTCACCTCCTGTTCTTTCTTTCGTCTAGCATAATATTCTATCATTGAATCGTTGCGCTTTCAAGGGTTAATCTGGCGAACGCAAAGATAGAGAAAAAAATCATCGATGTTGGCGCACGCAGACCAATTCCAAACCCATGGCATTTTAACTCCACATAAAAATCCCCCATCTACCAAAGTAAGGGGGATTTTGATTTTAGAACAGTCCTCCGAAAAGGCCTCCGCCCCGGTTGCCGTCATTTCCGCAAAAGAGAAAATACAGCACAACCAGTAAAATAAGTATACCCAGACCGTTTCCGCTGTCATTGTTACAGCAGTTGTTCTGCGGAGTGCAGCAGCATTGCTGCACCGGCGGGCAGCACGGTTCACAGGGTTCGCATGGTTCGCAGCAGCAGTCTGCGTTTTTGAAGTCTCCCATAAAAAACCTCCCTTATGTTTTATTTCATCATATGCAGAAGGCTTTCCATTGGTGACTTTACAGGCTACTCATCTTCCGAAACAAGGTCTGCAAAGGTCATCATAAATTCTTCAATCTCGTAATTCAAGGCGTTTGTAAAGTCGTAGTGATATTCATCGCCGCTGAGCTTTTCCAGTCTGGCATTAGCAAGAGCATCTCTGACAGGCACAAAGGAAATCTCTCCCGATAAAGCGTGTTTGCACTCCACTTCGCTTTCCGCAGAATACCACACTCTGAACCGGTTAAACTCGTCGGCCAGGTTCAGCTCCGCATTGTCCTCCCCTTTGCGGGCAGCCTCGGAAAGGCCCACAAGAACCCGCTTGATATTTTCCAGCAGGTTGTAAAGGTCAATCTGATCTCCCGGCACGTTCTCCAAAGTCTCGTAAAAATAGCTTTCGCAAAGCTCCGCAAAGGTCTTCATATCCACATCTGTAATCAGCTCATACACTGCGTCGCTGTCGATGATTCCCTCGTGCTCCACAAAGTCAGCAAAATTCTCAAAGTACTCAAATTCTTCACCGGTTTCAATATCTAAAAGTGCAAATAATTCTTCTTTATCCATGGTAGTTCTCCTTAAATATCCAAATTCTTGAATTGAATGTTCAGTTCCTCTTTCTGTCTTCCCAAGATGTTCTGAATCATGTTGACGAAGTTTTCCGAAAGGTCGCTGGCATAAAATACATTCTCCCCTTCTTTTTCTTCCGCAAACATGTCTCTTTTTTCCAGTTCGATGTGCACCGCTGTGGCAACTTCCTTGGAAGAGCTGATAATCCGAAGCTCCGGGTAAATCCTGTTCAGATTATCGCTGATCAGCGGATAATGGGTGCAGCCCAGCACCAGCCTGTTAATCTGGTTCTCACGGATAAAATCATCTAAATAATATTTGATGGTAAGGTCCATGATTTCATTGTCTATAATGCCCTCCTCGATGAGCGGCACAAAGGCCGGACAGGCTTTTGAGTAAAGCTTTAGGCCCGGATGCTTTTCGTTGATTTTCTTCTCGTAGGCGTTGGTCTTGACCGTTACCTTGGTGGCAATGATGCCGATGTGGTCATTCATGTTGCATTTGTTAGCGATAACCTTTGCCGTCGGAGAAATAACGCCGATGACCGGAATATCCGGATAGGCTTTCCGCAAATCCTCCACGCAGGTTGCGCTGACCGTATTGCAGGCGATGACAATCATCTTGACACCCTGCTTAATTAAAAAATCTCCAATCTGCATGGTAAACTGCCTGATGGTGTCCGGCGACTTGGAGCCGTAAGGGGTTCTTGCCGTATCACCGAAGAAAATAATTCTTTCCTTTGGCAGCTGTCTCATAATATGGGGAATACTGGTAAGTCCGCCCAGTCCCGAATCAAAAAAACCGATTGGTCTGTTATCCATCTATACTATTCCTTTCAGTTTTGTGTTATACTATTTCTATTCAGACTTTTATTATACTACACCGGAGGTAGAAATGGGAAACAAAAAATTAAAAAACAGGAACGAAATTGACAAGAAATATAAATGGAACATTGAGGCCATGTACGAAAACAGTGCCGCATGGGAGAAAGACATCGAGGAAGTTCTGGCTAAAACCGCTGATTTTGCAGACTTTCAGGGACATTTAACCGAGAGTGCGGAAAAGCTCCTTGCCGCTTTGACAGAAAAAGATGCAATCTGGCAAAAATTGGAGCGTGCTTACGTTTATGCCAGAATGAAACTGGACGAAGACAACCGTGTATCCGCACAGCAAGCCATGTACGACAAGGTCAGCGGCGTCATTGCAAAGGTTTCTGCTGCCATGAGCTTTGTGACACCGGAGCTTTTATCCGCTTCTGAGGAGACGCTACGCAGTTTTGTCAAGGAACTGCCCGCTCTTTCGCAGTATGCCTTTGTCATCGAGGACCTGATTCGTGAAAAACAGCATGTGCTTTCCAAAGAGGAAGAAAACATTTTAGCCCAGCTTTCCGAAGTCACCGATGCACCGGACACGATTTTCACCATGCTCAACAACGCTGATATCAAGTTCGGCACCATTTGCGACGAAGACGGCGAAGAAGCAGCTGTCACCCACGGCAACTATATCACCTTCATGGAAAGCCACGACAGAAATGTCAGAAAAGCTGCATTTACCAACATGTACGAAGCTTACAAGGGTCTGATCAACACCATCGCCAGCGCCTACAGCTACAACGTAAAAACTGACGTCATCGGCGCAAATATCAGACACTACGACTCTGCCAGAGGGGCAGCTCTTTCCGGTGGCAACATTCCGGAATCGGTTTACGATAATCTGATTTCCGTCGTTCATGAGTATCTGCCGGTTCTGCACCGCTACATCGACCTGAGAAAGAAAGTGCTGGGCGTTGATGAACTGAAAATGTACGATGTTTACGTGCCTCTTGTAGAGCTTCCGAAAAAAGAAGTGCCTTTTGCTGAAGCGGTTAACATCATGAAGGAAGGCCTTGCTCCCCTTGGAAAGACTTACATGGACAAAGTCCTTGCAGGCATCGATGCAGGCTGGATTGACGTTTACGAAAACGAAGGAAAAACCAGCGGTGCTTACAGCTTCGGTTCTTACGACAGCTTCCCTTATATCCTGCTCAACTATTCGGATACCCTGAAGGACGTATTTACTCTGGTCCACGAAATGGGTCACTCCATGCACTCAAGCTATACCAGAGAAACCCAGCCGTTCACCTACGGCAGCCACTCCATCTTTACGGCGGAGGTCGCATCAACGGTCAACGAGTCTCTGCTGATGCAGTATCTTTTGAACAAAGAAGAAGACCCGACCATGAGAAAATATCTTCTGAACCTTTACATCGAGGAATTCAGAACCACCCTGTTCCGTCAGACCATGTTCGCCGAATTTGAACATTTAGCCCACAAATACGTGGAAGACGGCGGCAGCCTGACCGCTGACTGGCTCTGCGAAACCTACGAAAAGCTGAACAAGGATTACTTCGGCCCTGCCCTTTCTGATGATGCCTATATCAAATACGAATGGGCACGAATCCCACATTTTTACAGAAGCTTTTACGTTTACCAGTATGCGACAGGCTACTCCGCTGCGACGGCCATTGCCGGAAAAATCCTAAAAGAGGGAGAAAGCGCCAGGGACGCATATATCGAATTTTTAAAGACCGGCGACAGCGACTACCCTGTGGAACTTCTCAAAATCGCAGGGGTCGACATGAGCAGCAAAGAACCTGTGGTTCTGGCCATGGAAACCTTTAAAAATCTGGTGGAGGAACTGGAAGCTCTGCTGTAAAATTCCTTGAAAAGCCACTTCAGATGTTATAAAATACAAGTTATGAACAAGAAAATCTATATTTACGCTAACGACAGCGAAACATCGAAACGAACAGAAAAGCAGTTAAAACAAAAGCTGGATAACTCCGGCTTTGTTTTGCTGCCAAAATACAGCGATACAGCCGACCTTCTTGTGTGTATCGGCGGCGACGGCACTTTCCTTGAAGCCATACATAAGTTTAACTTTCCCACCATGCCGATTATCGGAATCAACACCGGCCATCTGGGATTTTTCCAGGAAATCATGCCGTCCATGCTGGACGATTTTATCTTCTACTACAATCAGGGAAGATACTCCATTCAGCAGCTTTCTACTGTAAAGGTGCGCATTACGACAGATGCAGGCACTGCAGAGCATGTGGGTCTTAACGAAGTCCTTTTAAAGGGAAATTCCACCTACTCCATTCACCTGAACATTTCCATCGGCGGCAGCTTTATCGAGCGCTTTTCAGGTGACGGTCTGCTCATTGCAACCCCTGCGGGAAGTACGGCGTATAACTACTCTCTCGGCGGCAGCATTGTAGACCCGAGGCTAAAGCTTCTGCAGGTTACACCGATTGCGCCGATGAATACCACAGCTTACCGCTCTTTTACTTCCAGCATCCTGCTGCCTTCGGATTTATCCCTGGGCGTTGTGCCTGACATGGACGAAGAAAAGAACAGGCTGTGCATTGTTTACGACGGCGCTACTGCCGAATATGAAAATATCAAGGAAATCGAAGTTGGTTTTTCAGACATTCACGTCAACCTGATGCGCTTTGAAAACTACGATTTCTGGACGAAAGTAAAGAGTAAATTCCTATGAGCAAGTTTCAATACACCATCACAAAAGAAGACGAAGGCATGACCATTAAAGCCCTGCTGCGGAGCAAATTCAGCTTCTCCTCCCGCCTTTTGACAAAGCTGAAATTTCAGCACCTTGTCTTTCTCAACGGCGAGGAAGTTGCCGGCTGGATTTCCCCTAAAGAGGGCGACGTCCTTTCCATCAAGCTGCCGGAGGAAAAAAGCGATTTTCCCGCAGAGGATATTCCCATCTACCCGGTTTACGAGGACGACGACCTTCTGGTTATCAATAAGCAGCCGGGCATTATCGTGCATCCCACCAAAGGTCACCCCTACCATACCATCGCCAACGGGCTGATGAAATACATGGAGGATACGAGCCAGTCCTTTAAAATCCGATTTGTAAATCGTCTGGACATGGACACCACCGGCCTTTTAATCGTTGCAAAAAATTCCCATGCACAGGACGATGTGGTAAAACAGATGAAAGCCAACGCCACAGAAAAGCGCTATATCGCACTGGCCAGCGGCATCATCGAGGAAGACAGCTTTACCATCGACCTTCCCATCGGAAGACCGGATCCCGATGATGTGAGGCGGAAAGTCATGGAAGAAGGCGGATACCCTTCTGTCACCCATGTAAAGGTTCTGGCCCGCTACGAAGGAAAAACTCTAGGCAGCGGACTTGCCGCCTACCGGGGCTATAAAGACAGTATTATGGAAGATGAAAAAGTCACAGAACCCGCCTTTAAACCGGGCGATTTGATTACCGTCAACGGCGATTTAATCACCGTGGCCGAACTTCCGCCGGGCTTTACCTTAGTGGAGCTGCTGCTGGAAACAGGCAGAACCCATCAGATTCGTGTCCATATGTCCCATCTGGGTCACCCACTGATCGGTGACCACCTCTACGGCGGATATAATCCGTCCCTTTTGGACAGACAGGCACTCCATGCCTATATGCTCAGATTCCGCCACCCGGTTACAGGGCAGCCTCTTGAAATCAAAGCGCCGCTTCCTGCCGATATGGAAAAACTCATCGAAAAAATCAAAGAAGCCTAAGGAAATTCCGTCAGGCTTCTTTTTTCCATTACTTCAAAATCTCCGCTACGGTATCTTCCACCAGCTGGTCGATTTTTTCAAAGTCCATATTTCTGATATACATCTTTTCTACCAAATCATGGGTTTCTTTTGCCATAGCCAGTGCGTCCATGGCCTCCTGAATCAGGGAAGCGTACAGCTTTGACAGCTTTCCGATGATGCCGGCGTTCTTTTCTGCAAAGTAGGTGCTCTGGTAGTCGCTGATATCCACCATGGTGATTTCCTTCAGCATGCCCTCCTCGCCTGTGATTTCCCAAGGCTCTAAATCATGCCACTTATTGGTGGTGATAAAGGCAAGACCCAGCTCAGGTACCAGCAGATGTTCCAGCTTATAGGCAGGATCCATCGGGCAGTAGAAACTTTCCACATCAAAACCACGGTACACTGCGCCGTCCAGAAGCACGTTCATAAAGCTGGTATTGCTGTAGCCCTCCGGCACGTTAATCAGGTAAATTTTCTTCGCCTGCTGCAGCAGGGTTTTCAGATAGGAAATACTTCCCTCCCAGGTCAGTCCCGTTGCGAAGAACTTTTTCACTGCGCCGGATTTAAAGGAAATATCGTATTTCTGATACTCCTGTCCGATGATATCGGCAGCCAGCTTGTAAATCTCTGAAACCTCGATTCCCTCATCGTAAATCGTCGCCATGCTGTCGTAGATTTTTTTCGCCGCCGCCAGATAATTATAGGCAATCCTGTACCAGCCGGAACATTCCTCGTTATAGCGAATGATGTCCTCCTTGCAGTCTGCGATTTTCTTGTCGTTCCAAAATTCTCCGAAGTTGATGATGTAATCCACAGCTCCCGGCGTAATGGGATCGATGACGTGGGGGCTGGTGCCGTCCACAAAGGCGATTTTACGGTCCGGTAAAACAATTCCGTCCAGGGAATTGTCATCTGCCGAACAGTGTAGAAAATCAACGCTTTCCCCCGCTTCTGAAAGCTTTTTTCCCACCTTTTTCAGGAAAGTGGATTTGCCCGTTCCGGGGCCGCCTTTGATGCAGACGATACGGCTTGCCTCACGCTGGTCGAGAATGTATCCGTAGTAAGAGAAAAATCCCTCCGGCGTGTTATTGCCGGGGAAATAGTGACGTGTAATAGACAATGTAATTCCTCCAATCTAATTCTGATTCTCTATCATATGAAAGAACCCTTGTCACTTGTTCCAACCGGCCCAATAGAAAAAGCGCCCTCCGAAGAAAGCGCTTTTTTGTTCTGATTTTAGAAATAGTAATTATCTTCCGGCTCAGGCTCTGCCTTTGCTACCAGATGACCGCTGGCAAGATCGTAAAATACAACACGAGCGGTGTACATATAAGCCAGCATGAAGAAAACCGGAATGGACAGTACCAAATCCATGATTTCTCCAAAAATGCCCGGTATAAGCGGAATAAATGCACTCGGAAGTGCTGCCAGAATTGCCCAGCCGAAGAAGGATAACATCAGGCAGACGAACTTGCCCTTGTTTCCGTTCATCATGCGTTTGCTGTCCTCGATACATTCCATAATGCCCTTCTGCGGATTGTCTGCAAGAACGTAAAATGCCTGACTGTAGCGAATGGAAGCAATAATGCCCGGCACGATGAGAAGCAGCGTCCACAAAGCGATAAAGAAATTCTGGACGATGAAAAGACAAAATGCCTTCGGAAAATTTTCAAATCCGTTGAAAATCCCTGCCGGATTGCTTTCCCTTCTTCTGAAAAATCCAATCATAAAGCTGCAAAGTCCCAGCTCAAAAGCACCGGTCAGCACCAGCTTATAAAGTCTGGCCACATAAGAAAGTGAAATGGACTGGCCGACAAATTCGTTATAATAATTGTAGGACGCAAATGGCATCAATGTACCTAAAAGATTAGGAATCGTCGCTGTCATAACATAGTAAAGGCCAACGCCGATTGCAATCTGCAGCCAGACCTCTTTCAGAGAGCTTCTTGCGATTGCACGAATCTCCGCACTGTTTTCTCTTACAATATTGTTGTACATATTAAAAACTCCTTATTTTAAACTTGACAAAAATATTATATAATATCTGTAGAATAAATACAATTAAAATCGGAGAATTCCTATGGAAAAAACCTTAATTATTACTTCACATCTTGAACATGCTGATGATTTAAACCTTGATTTTTCCCGGTTTCAGACTGTGATCTGTGCCGACGGCGGCCTTCTTATCGCCCAAAAGCTGGGGCTTTCGCCGGACTTTCTCATCGGAGATTATGACTCTATGAAAATCCCAACAGGCGATGTCATCAAGCTGCCTATGGAAAAAGATATGACCGACACGGAAGCTGCCATCGATTTGGCCGTTTCCAAAGGCTTTACTGATATTACCCTTCTGGGCGGACTTGGAGGCCGCTTTGATCATACCATGGGAAACATCGGCATGCTCGCAAAGTTTTGCGGAAGCGACACGAAGCTTTTCATCGCCGACGGACAGAACTATCTCTTTATGATTGCGCCGGGAACTTATACAGTTCCGAAAAACGACTACACCTATATGGGCATTTTAAGCTACGGAAATGCCGCCGAAAATGTCACCCTCCGTGGCGTCAAATATCCGCTGACCAATCACTATCTGACCAACGAAACCACCCTGGGCGTCAGCAACGAAATTGAGGGCGAATTTGCGACCATTTCCTTTACAAAGGGCCGGCTGCTTGTGGTGCTGTCCAAGGACCTATAAAAATAACCATTGACAAAAAAGAAAAATCACACTATCCTTATATTATGTCAGCTAGGGGAGCTTTTGCTGAGAATGGCTTATGCGTTATGCTGCGCAGAGCCGGACCCTCAACACCTGATGCAGTTAGTACTGCCGTAGGGAAGCATTTGATTATCGCAAATATGCCAGTTTTAGTTCCCCTCCAGTCATGAACAGATGGAGGTATTTTTTATGTTTGAAAACATGCAGGGGTTCTTTGAATCCACACTGGGTCACGTTGTGACGATCGCCGCTATTGTCGTATTTTTTGCTTTGATTTTAGTTCCCTCTAAAGAGGAACGTGAAAACAAGTCCAAAAGGCCGGATGCCAAGACTCTGACTATTTCGGCCCTCCTTGCTGCCCTTGCTCTGGGTCTTGGACAGCTGAAGCTCTTTGAAATGCCCTTTGGCGGAACAGTTACTGTATTTTCTATGCTGCCCCTTGCCCTTTGCGGCTATTTTCTGGGTACACGCAGAGGCGTCATCTGCGGCTTTGTCGTAGGCCTTTTGAACCTGCTCTTTAGTCCTTATGTCATTCACCCGGTACAGCTTCTCGTCGACTACCCTTTTGCTTTCGGTGCGCTGGGACTTGCCGGCGTATTTAAGGATAAGAAAAACGGCCTTGCAAAGGGCTACATACTGGGACTTTTCGCCCGCTACGTCTGCGCCGTCATTTCCGGCATTGTATTTTTCGGCAGCTACGCACCGGAAGGATTCAACGCAGTTACCTGGTCTTTATGGTACAATTTCACCTATCTTGCCGCTGAAGGAATCCTGACTTTGATAATTATTTCACTTTCTCCTGTAAAGAACGCCTTTGAAGGGTTGAAAAAAAGTCTGTAAAGTGTTATATTATTAACAAGGACTATTTTCTATGATTTATAAAGGAGAAAAAATCATGTACGAAAACATCAAATACGAAATAAAAGAAAACATCGCTTATGTCACCATCAACAGACCAAAGGCAATGAATGCGCTGAACATGGACGTACTGACTGAGCTTTACGACGCTTTCACAAAGATTGAAGCGGACAAAGAGGTTCTGGCAGTTATCCTCACAGGTGAAGGCAAAGCCTTTGTTGCAGGCGCTGACATCGCTCAGATGCACCAGCTGACTGCTCTCGAAGGACGCCAGATGATGATTATGGGTCACAAAGTAATGAATCTCATCGAAGCAATCGAAAAACCAGTTATCGCCGCAGTAAACGGCTTTGCCCTTGGCGGCGGCTGCGAACTTGCTATGGCATGTGACATCAGAATCGCTTCTGAAAAGGCTAAATTCGGTCAGCCGGAAGTTGGCCTTGGCATCATTCCGGGCTTTGGCGGCACACAGAGACTTGCAAGACTGGTCGGCAAAGGCATGGCAAAATACCTGATTATGACCGCTGAAATGATTCCTGCTTCCGAAGCGTACAGAATCGGTCTTGTGGAAAAGGTTGCTGCACCGGAAGAGTTAATTGCAGAAGCTGAAAAAGTAGCGAAAACCATCGCTTCTAAAGCCCCTATCGCAATCGCAACTGCAAAGACTGCAATCAACAACGGTTACGATATGGATATGAAATCCGCAAGCAAATTTGAAATCGAAACTTTCACCGCTGCTTTCGGTTCTGAAGATAAAACAGAAGGTATGGCTGCTTTCCTCGAAAAGAGAGCACCGGAGTTTAAGAACAGATAAGCGAAATTTTATAGGAACACAAAACCTGCACCATTTCCTGTTAGAATCGGGACTATGGTGCAGGTTTTTCTTTCACCCCAAATTCAGGCTAAATGGTGCACCGAGCAGCGATTCTCCCCTTTTTACCCTTTCTCCCCTTTTGCCGAAGGAGAAATATCACTGTGCAAATTCCGCTAACTAAAAGAGGCAGATAAAAGCTTATAGTCCGTGAAAGGACCATTGCACCCGGCAGAAGTCCGCCTGTGAACAACGTCTGAAACAATACAGAAAACGCCCCTTCGCTGATGCCCATTGCGCCTGGCAGCGGCAATGCCGACACCGAGCCAAACAATACCGCTTGCAATAAAATCACATGAAAGGCTGAATAGCCGCTCAGTCCAAGACTCAGGTAAATCCAGTACGGAATACTGTACATAGCAATCATCTGCACCGCTGTCGTTGCAATAGTTTTCAGGAAAATGGTTTTATTTTCCTTTAGATAGACTGCGCTCCTTTGATATTCCAAAAGCGCCGTGCGCAGCGATGTTTCCATCCGCAACCCTTTTTCTTTATTGTATTTTTTTATAAATTTCACCAAAAGTGAAACTATTTTGTCTGCAAGATGCTCGCAGAAAATCCCACAGATTAAAAGTACCATAGCGACGGCATTGATTCCCACTCCCAAAAGAAGCAAAATCCGCATATTTCCCATAGTTTCTGTGATTTCGCCCTGCACTGCGAAAAATCCGGTCACCGCCAAGGACACCGTTACAATCTGATAGCTGAGCAGCTCAAGGAGCAATGCCAAAGTTCCGTGGGACAGATTCACCCCGTCCCTATGCATAAAGTAAAGCTGCAGCGGCTGGCCGCCTGAAGCAGACGGCGTCACAGAGCTTCCAAAAAATCCCGCTACAGCATATTTTATGCCGCTGAAAACACACGAGGTTTCATCAAGGAAATGCAGACACCTGCCGATATTGATGCCCTCTCCGAGAAGAAAAATCCCCATCGCAAAGGCAGCAGCAAGAAGATATCCCGGTTCTGCTGCTGACACTGCGGCCATCATCTTCTCAGGCCCTGTTTCTCTGAAAATCATATAAAAGGTCAACATCAGCAGAAGCAGAAACAGCCCGCCGTTTTTACATATATTTTTTATCAACTGTTTCAAACCTGTACCCCTCCTCAAGCCAGATGGGAATGGTCTTTTCCAGGGTTTCAATCATGCGCAGGGGCGCATCGTTTTGCACCTTGCCGTCACCCCGTCCGTCGTGAAGGCAGACAATACTGCCCGGCACGCTGTGTTTCAAAAGACGGTACTGCATTTTTTCCTCGTCGGAACTTTCCTTCCAGTCCCCCGTCATCACGTCCCACAGAACTTTCTTAAGACCTCTTGCTTTTATTTCCTGCAAGGTGAACCAGTTGACATGACCCCAGGGCGGTCTATAATATTTAACGGAAATTCCTAAATCTTCCATAACCTCAAGGCTCTTTGCAAAATCCCACCTGGTATAGGACGGCGTCTGTATCATAGCGCTTTTGTGCTCCATGGAATGAAGCCCTATGGTATGCCCCTCCTGCTCCATGCGCAGCACCAGATCGGGATTTTCCGCCGCAAATTTTCCCACGATAAAAAAGGTCGCCTTAATCTCATATTCTTTCAGCAAATCCAGCAATCTGCTTGTATAGCTTGGGTTAGGCCCGTCATCAAAGGTCAGATAGAGAACTTTTTCCGGCGTTGCCAAGGTCAAAGCCGCTTCCTCCGCCTCCTGCTGCAGCTCGTGCTGAAGCCTGCCCATGCGTGACGGCAGATAGCTGTAGCTTGCCGCCGCCGCACCGATGAGGGCCGCCCCTTTTAAAAACTTCTTGTTCATGCGATTAACCCCCTGTCAAAACTTTCAGTAATAGCTTTCATGTTTTTTCTCATGGTATCCAATAGCCCTTTGTTTTCAATGAGTTTCAGAATATCTGCCGCTTCGTCAGCCCCTGTATCCCAAAGAACCCTGCCGATGTTGTGGTCTTCGATGTACTTTGCATTGCCGAACTCCTGCTCCAAAAAAGGCTTGATAATGTAAAGCGGCGTCTTCGTTGCAATGGCCTCAAAGGTGGTAATGCCGCCGGCTTTGGTTACGATTAAATCCGCCCGCTGCATATACCTTTCTACCTCGTCGGTATAGCCGATTACGTGAACCTGCGGAAATTTTCTTTCAAGGCTTCTTCTCAGCTTTTCGTTTTTTCCGGTAATGACAGTTACCTTAACATCTTTCCTTGCGGAAAGCTTTTGCAGGAAATCCTCAGAGGAAGGAATGAGTCCCAGTCCACCGCCCATGATGAGAATTTCTTTGCGGGAAGTATTCTTTTCGGCGTATTCCTGATAAAAGCACCTGCGCACAGGAATGCCGGTGATTGCAATTTTGTCCTCGCTGACGCCTTTGGAAAGGAGGGCATTTTTCGTCGTCACATCGCCCACAAAGTACTTGTCCGTGCCCGGCGCAATCCACTCCTCGTGGGCCGTAATGTCGGTGATATAGGTGTAAAGCGGAATCCTGCACCTGCGCATTCTCTTATAAGAAGAAATGTACTGGGAGCATACCGGAAAAGCGACCACAATGGCGTCGGCCTGATACATCTCAATCAGCTTATCGATTTTTCTTGTAAAAGTCAGCTTCAGCGGCACACCGCTGTTCTTGCCGGCGGCTTTGTTTACCGCATTGTAAATTCCGGCGCAGCGGCTGACCATGAAGTTAAAGCCTTTGTAAATGCTCTTGCTGATTGCCGGAAACATGTAGTCGATAAAGTCGATGGTCGTAACCGTTGCCTTTGGATTTTCTGCTAAAATCTGTTCTTCGATTGCTTCGGCAGCCTTAATATGACCCATGCCGAATCTGCCTGTTAAAATTAAAATATTCATCTCTGCATACCCCTTTTGATTTCTCAAATTCTTTTGTATGTCCCTATCATACAACACAAATCTTAACAGCCAATGAAAGGCAGATTAAGAATTATGAATAATTTTATTACAAATTTCTTACGTCTGTGAAAATTTGGGTTTACTATATAAATGAGATGGATTACAATAGATAAGGACAAATTTTTAGAATGAGGCGATTTAAAGTTTATGAATAACAAAAAACAGTATTTAGCAGGTTTAAAAGACGGCACGCCCATTGCGCTGGGCTACTTTGCCGTAGGATTTACCCTGGGCATCGCAGCAAAGGCTGTAGGAATTAACGCCGCCCAGGCGGGACTTATGTCCTTTTTAATGCACGCATCTGCAGGAGAATTTGCAGTGCTTACCGTCATTGCCGGCCAGTCGGGCTATCTTGCCATGATTATCACCCAACTGGTCATCAATATCAGGTATTTTCTCATGTCCTGCAGCATGTCGCAGAAAATCAATCCAAAGACATCACTTCCCAAAAGGCTGCTGCTCTCCTACTTTGTTACTGATGAAATTTTCGGTATTTCCGCATCGGTTAACGGTGAGCTGAATCCTTACTATCCGCTGGGCGCAGCGACTATCGCATCTCCCGGCTGGGTTATCGGAACGATTCTTGGGGCACTGGTTGGAAATATCCTGCCGGCAAGCCTTTCAAGCGCACTGAGCGTAGCCCTTTACGGTATGTTCCTTGCAGTAGTCATTCCGGCTTCCAAAAACGATAAAACCATCGCTTTGGTGGTGCTGGCTTCTATGGCGGGCAGCTGCGCATTTACATTCCTGCCGGTGCTCTCTGAAATTTCCTCCGGCACCAGAATTATTATTCTGACCCTGGTCATCGCATCTGCTGCGGCAATCATCAAGCCGATTAAAGTAACTGAGGAGGTGGAAGCATGAGTTTTGGACAGAATACATACATTTACCTTCTGGTGGCGGCCGCAACGATTTATGCAATCCGTGCCCTGCCGTTGACCCTGATTCAAAAGGAAATCACCAATACCTTTATCAGATCATTCCTTTACTACGTGCCTTACGTCACTTTGGCGGTTATGGCAGTTCCTGCCATTATTACGGCAACCAGCAGTCTGATTTCCGGCCTTGTGGCCTTTGCTGTCGCCGTCATCGTAGCGTGGTTTTCAGGCAATCTTTTCAAAGTTGCACTGGCCTCCTGCGCAGCGGTATATCTGGTAGAACTTTTTCTGTAAATAAAAAGCCCCCGGCATGACTTATGCGCCGGGGTTTTCTTTTTCCATCTGGTATGCCAATCTGGGCGAGCCGTCTGTAGAAAATATGATTCCACAGTAGGTAAAGCCGCATTTTTTTATCAAATGCTGCATGATTTTGTTGTCCTCGTGGGTGTCAATGCGAATATTGTCAATTAAGGTAAATCCGAAATCCACGCACTGCTGCAGCAGCCCTTTCACCGTGCCGTTTCCTGCAATTCTGTGAATGGTACCGTAGGCTCTGTCATTGAGCCACTGTCCGCCGTCAATTCTGCCGTAGGTCGGATCAACACCTATGATAAAGGCAAATACGCCGCAAATACTGTCTTCCTGTTCCATAACGTAAAGATTGCCCTTTTCCATATCCTTTTCTAAAAGCTCTTTTTTAGGATATCCACTAATCGCCCATTGATTCGGATTTCCATTTTCAGCCATGTAATTTCTGGCATAGGCATAGATATCCAAAATCTCTGTAAAATCCGTCTCCGTGGCTTTTCTGATGTTCATAAGCAATCTCCTTATTCTTCCCTCGTCAAATGGGTAAACTGTGCACCGACTAATTCTGCTAAATCTATCGGTGAAAGTTCCAGCTGCAGTCCCACCTTGCCGCCGCTGACACATATTTTCTGATGATTCTTTGCACTTTCATGAATCGCTGTGGGAAAGAGCTTCTTCATGCCTATGGGCGAACAGCCGCCTTTGATATAACCGGTTGTTTTGGTAATATCCTTTGCATGAATCATTTCAATATTCTTTTCTCCAAAATGCCTGGCAGCTTTCTTTAGATCAAGCTCTAAAGCGACGGGAATGACACAGACATAATTCTGCTTGCTGTGTCCCACAAGAACCAGAGTTTTAAACACTGTATCCGGATCCTGCCCCACCTGTTCTGCTACCGATACGCCGTCTAAAAATCCGTCCGGCGCTTCGTAAGTATGAAGTTCATATGAAATTTTCTTTGCCGCCACCATGCGAACTGCATTGGTCTTTGGTTCTTTCTCTTTCTTTGCCATGTCTGTATCCTTTATAACTGAAATCCATACTATTCTATCACAAGAAGAATAAAGTGACAATAGCTTTGGATATATCTTCCAGTTTTCATAAAAACTCTGTTTGGTTTTCAAAACTGCCAAAAAGGGTTTCTTTTTGCAAACAAAATCGGGATTTTGAAAACCCTTTTGAGAAAAGATGAAAACTGGAAATAAAATACATTGCACCAAATGAGGAAATCTGCCCGCAAAAACGAAAACAGCGCACTGCAGGTTTCCCATGCAGTGCACTGTGGATTTCAAAAATACGACTAACCCAGTAATCCAGCGCCGAACATCGGTGCGAATACTACGGAAACAATCGTCATCAGCTTGATTAAGATGTTGATAGAAGGACCGGAAGTATCTTTGAACGGGTCACCTACAGTGTCGCCTACAACAGCAGCCTTGTGAGGTTCGCTTCCCTTACCGCCGTAATTTCCTTCTTCGATGTATTTCTTAGCGTTATCCCATGCGCCGCCAGCGTTGGACATCATGATAGCCAGCAGTACACCGGCAGACAGTGCGCCGCCCAGCATACCTGCCAGAGCTTCAGCACCTAAGATAAATCCAACTGCTAAAGGAGCAACGATTGCCATCAGACCTGGCATAACCATTTCTTTCAGAGCAGCACCTGTGGAGATGTCTACACATCTAGCATAGTCAGGCTTGGAAGTTCCTTCCATGATACCCTTGTCTTCTCTGAACTGTCTTCTAACTTCTTCAATCATCTGGTTTGCTGCTTTACCTACGGAGTTCATAGTCATAGCAGAGAACAGGAACGGCAGCATAGCGCCGATGAACAGACCAATGATTACGATCGGGTTCAGCAGGCTTACAACATCAATCTGAGCAACTTCTGCATAGGATACGAACAGAGCCAGTGCAGTCAGGGCAGCAGAACCGATTGCAAAACCTTTACCGATTGCAGCAGTAGTGTTACCTACAGCATCTAATTTGTCAGTGATTTCTCTAACTTCGTGTGGAAGTTCGGACATTTCTGCGATACCGCCGGCATTGTCAGATACAGGACCATAAGCATCAACTGCTACAGTCATACCTGCTGTAGACAGCATACCTACAGCTGCCAGTGCGATACCGTAAACGCCGGCAAACATATATGCTACGAAAGTAGCTACACAAATCATAAGGATTGGCCACAGTGTGGACATCATTCCAACGCCCAGACCGCTGATGATCGTAGTAGCAGCACCTGTCTGAGACTGTTCTGCAATCTTCTTAACGGAACCGTAGTCACCGGAAGTGTAAACTTCTGTAATCTTACCGATTGCGATACCTGCAACCAGACCTGCAATGATTGCAAATGCATAAGTGAAGTCACCCAGCATATATTTACTCATAAACAGAGATGCAACAATTACGATAACACCACTGATATATGTACCCATGTTCAGGGCATTTGCAGGGTTGGAACCTTCGCTGCCTCTTACCATCAGGATTCCCAGTACGGAAGCGATGATACCTACTGCAGAAAGCAGCAGCGGGAACAGTGCAGCAGTTCCTTCAGAGAACATTGCAGTTTCCGGAGCGTTAGTAACAGCAACGGAAGCCAGTGTAATAGCGGAAATAATAGAACCTACATAGGATTCAAACAGGTCGGAACCCATACCTGCAACGTCACCTACGTTGTCGCCTACGTTGTCAGCGATAACAGCCGGGTTACGCGGGTCATCTTCCGGGATGCCTGCTTCAACCTTACCTACAAGGTCAGCGCCTACGTCAGCAGCCTTGGTATAGATACCGCCGCCAACACGTCCAAACAGCGCCATAGAAGAAGCACCCAGACCAAAACCTGTGATACATTCTGTAACATCTGCAAGATCCAGTACGCAGAACACTACGCCAAGACCGAAAAGGCCAAGACCGGATACGCAAAGACCCATAACAGCGCCGGATCTGAATGCAATCTTCAGAGCTTTCGGCATACCTGCTTCCTTTGCAGCCCATGCAGTTCTAACGTTACCTTTGGTTGCTACGTTCATACCGAAGAAACCAGCCAGTACGGACAGCAGCGCACCGATTAAGTACAGTACAGCAGTTGTCCAGCTAATTCCGAATCCGATGAGCAGGAACAGTACAGCGATTACGATAACCATGGTCTTGTATTCTCTCTTTAAGAAAGCCATAGCACCTTCTCTGATGTATCCTGCGATTTCCTTCATTCTGTCGGTACCTTCGTCAGATTTGCTAATCCAGGAGGACAAGCAGAAGGCTACCACCAGACCGACCGCAGCCGCGATTGGTACAATCCAATTCATAATATAATACCTCCATTTTCTCGCCCGGTTTATAACGTGCTTAAAGAGGCACCGCTATTGCACGCGCCCCTTACGTAATACCAAACGAATATTTAAATTAAATTATTAACTAAACATTGAAACAATAGCAAGTGAAAGCACGATAAACAAAACAGCGCATACGACTGTAATCTTGCTCAAGATTGCCTCGTATCCTCTGCCCTTTTTCTTACCGAAAAGCTGTTCTGCGCCGCCTGCAATAGAGCCGGATAAACCGTCGCTGTTGCCGGACTGCAAAAGAACGCTTAAAATCAGAACGATACTTGCGATTGCCAGTAATGCCATAAGAGCGATCTTCATCTTATTCCCTCCTTTAAATTTAACCATTTAACTTTATCACAAGAACTGTTAAAAATCAAGTATTTTCCTGCTAAAAGTTGATAATCTCCATAAATTTAGACGGATTTAGACTTGCGCCACCTACGAGAGCGCCGTCAATCTCCTCCATATTCATAATTTCTGTCGCATTTTCAGGTTTTACGCTGCCGCCGTACTGGATAATCACCTTGTCACAGGTATCCTCATCGTAAAGGGTTTCGATGGTTTTTCTGATCCATGCGCACATATCCCCTGCCTGCTGCGGTGTTGCGGTTCTGCCTGTTCCAATGGCCCAAATCGGCTCATAAGCTACGACAACCTTCGCCGCATCTTCTGCGGAAATACCTGCAAAGGCTTTTTCAATCTGGGCTGCGACGATTTCCTGCTCGCAACCTGCGTCTCTCTGCGCCAAATCCTCTCCAACGCAAAGAATCGGAATAATTTTGCTGTCAGAAAGAATTTTCTTCAGCTTCAGATTGACGGTTTCATCGGTTTCACCGAAATACTGCCTTCTCTCTGAGTGTCCGACGATACAGTAATCCACGCCGATTTCAGAAAGCATAGCAAGGGAAACCTCTCCTGTAAATGCGCCCTCATCCTCAAAGTGAACATTCTGAGCGCCGACGCCGATTCCGCTGCCGGAAAAGGCTTCAACCAGTGCGGCAAGCTGCGTATACGGTGCGCAAATAGCAGCCTTTACATCAGTATTGCCGTACAGGGCTTTCAGTTCCTCCGCAAAAGCTATCGCCTCTGCTGTTGTTTTATACATTTTCCAGTTTCCTGCAATCAATGGAAATCTCATAATAGTTCCTCTTTCTGTAAAATCGTGCAGGAGATTGCTCTCCTGCACTTTCTAAAGATTATTTATCTTCAATCACAGCAATGCCCGGAAGGACTTTTCCTTCGAGGAATTCTAAAGATGCGCCGCCGCCTGTGGAGATGTGGCTCATCTTGTCTGCAAGGCCAAACTGCTCTGCAGCTGCTGCGGAATCTCCGCCGCCGATAATGGTAGTCGCTGCGCTTTCTGCTAAGATTTCGGCGATAGCCTTTGTTCCCTTTTCAAAGGTCGGCATTTCAAATACGCCCAAAGGTCCGTTCCAAACGATGGTCTTTGCTTCCTTGAGGGCTTTTCCGTAAAGCTCTACAGTAGCAGGACCGATGTCCAGACCCATCATATCAGCCGGAATATCTTCTCTTGCTGTCAGCTTTGTCTCTGTATCGTTTGCAAATTCTTTTGCGCAGACAACATCTACAGGAAGGAGCAGCTTCACACCTGCAGCCTCTGCCTTTTCGATGAGCTGTGACGCAAGGTCGATATTTGCTTCATCTAAGATGGAAGTTCCGATTTCCAGTCCCATGGCTTTGAAGAATGTGTAGGACATGCCGCCGCCGATAATCAGGGTGTCCACTTTCTTAAGCAGGTTTTCGATAACAGGAATTTTGTCTCCCACCTTAGCGCCGCCCATGATGGCAACGAAAGGTCTTTCAGGGCTTTCCAGTGCGTCTCCAAGGAATTTTACTTCCTTTTCGATGAGAAAGCCGGATACGGCCGGAAGATAATCTGCTATACCTGCCGTGGAAGCGTGGGCTCTGTGGGCTGTACCGAAAGCTTCCTGCACAAAGATTTCACCCAGTTCAGAAAGTTCCTTTGCAAATTCTGCCCCGTTGTCTGTCTCCTCTTTGCGGAAACGAACGTTTTCAAGGAGCATCACTTCTCCCTCATTTAAGGAAGCAGCCATTTCTCTGATGGTGTCGCAAACTACCTGCGGACAGCTTTGGAATTTTACCTCTGCGCCCAGAAGCCGGGACAGTCTTTCCGCTACCGGTTTTAAGGTGAATTCCATCTTAGGCTCGCCCTTCGGTCTTCCCAGATGGGACATGAGAATCACCTTTGCGCCCTGCTCTCTCAGATAATTGATGGTCGGCAGAGCCGCTTTGATTCTATTGTCATCTGTGATTGCGCCGTCCTTTTGAGGAACATTGAAATCACATCTTACGATTACTTTTTTTCCTTTGAGTTCAATATCTCTGATGGTTTTTTTCATGATAAATCCTCTTTACTGTGCGTTGTCCACTTCGTACATGTGCTTAATCAGCTCTAATGTCTTGCTGGAATATCCGTATTCGTTGTCGTAGAAAGCAATCAGCTTGAAGAATTTGTCGTTAAGCTCGATTCCTTCTCTTGCGTCAAAGATGGAAGTGTGCGGATCGCCAACAAAGTCTCCGGAAACCACTTCATCATCTACATATTCGATTACACCGTGGAGATAAGTTTCGGACGCTTTCTTGACTGCTCTGCAGATTGCGTCATAGGAAGCGGATTTTTTCAGCACTACGTTGAGGTCGATCACAGAAACGTCTGCAGTCGGAACTCTGTAGGAAATACCGGTCATTTTGCCTGCCAGAGACGGAATAACCAGACCTACTGCCTTTGCAGCGCCTGTAGTGGACGGAATTACGTTGCCGAATACGCTTCTGCCTGTTCTCCAGTCCTTCATGGAACGAGCGTCTACAACTTTCTGTTTTGCTGTTGCAGAGTGAATGGTGGACATCAGACCCTGCTCAATGCCGAAGTTTTCTTCCAAAACTTTGCAAAGAGGTGCCAGACAGTTTGTAGTGCAGGATGCGTTGGAAACAACGTCCATATCTTTGGTGTACTCATCAGTATTTACACCGTATACAAAGGTCGGTGTGGTCTTATCCTTTGCAGGTGCAGTAATGATAACTTTCTTTGCGCCTGCTTTTACATGGTCGAGGGCTTTTTCTGTAGTAGTGTAAGCGCCTGTTGCTTCTACAATGTACTCTGCCCCGCATTTATCCCAAGGAATGTTCTTAGCTTCGGATTCACTGAAAACAGGAACTTTCTTGCCGTCAATGATGATACCTTCCTCGTACTTGTCAAGGCTCTTAGGGAAACGGCCAAAGGTCGTGTCATATTTCAACATGTAAATAAGATAATCGATGTCAGCGTTACGAACGTTAATACCTGCGATTTCAATTTCAGGCATGTCCATTGCTGCTCTGATTACTACTCTGCCGATTCTGCCGAATCCACTAATACCAACTTTAATTGCCATAATTTACCTCCATAACTCTCTTTATATCAAATTAAAGTATGTCAAACTTACTGGTGCAAGCACCATTATACGACTAAATTCTGCCAATCGTGCATCGCTTTACTAGCTCGCTCTCTTGGGAATTTAAAGCATAAGGCCTTCCCATCAATTTCTTTCAGAAATTGGGGCAAGCGCCATTAGAATCTCCGCCGCTTTGAGGAAGACAGTATGTTCATGCCTTCTCTGTATTTCGCAACGGTTCTGCGGGAAATGTCGATTCCCTTATCTTTTAAAATCTCAACCATATCCTGATCGCTGTACGGCTTCTGGGGATTTTCCCCTGCGATAATTTCCTTGATGATGGATTTTACGCTGTTGGAGGAAACGCCGGTGCCGTCTCCGCCGGATACGCCGCTTGAGAAAAAGTATTTCAGCTCAAAGACCCCTCGTGGGCTCTGCATATATTTTCCGTTAATGGATCTGCTGACTGTCGATTCGTGGACGCCCACTTCGTCGGCAATCTGCTTCAAAGTCAAAGTTTTCAGGGATTTCTCTCCGTTATCGAAGAAATCCTGCTGATATTTTACAACGGCGCTGGCTACATTATAAATGGTCTGCTTCCGCTGCTCGATGCTCTTAATCAGCCATACCGCCGCATTGAAACGGTCGGTCAGGTACTTGTTCAGTTCCTCGTCCCGCTCCGCTTCTTCGGAAAGCTTATTGTAATAGGAGCTTACCATCAGCTTCGGCATACTGGTGTCGTTATTGGTCACCTGATACTCGCCGTTGATTTTCTCCACAATAATATCCGGCACTACATAACGAGTCGCCTCGCCGGAGGAAAATACCCTGCCCGGCTTCGGCTCCATGGTCTTAATCAGGTCGGCAATCTGCTGCACCTCCTGATTCTTAATGCCGAGAGTCTTTGCGATATGCGCAATCTTATTGTCCGCCAGCTCTTCCAGCATGTTTTCAATTACATACTCGATTTCGTCAGTCAAAAGGCCTTTGGCAGCGAACTGAATAATCAGGCACTCCCGCAGATTTCTCGCTGCAACGCCGCAAGGATCAAAGGTCTGAATAAAGCTGAGAGCTTCCTCCACAGCGTCGATATCTGCACCGACCGCTTCGGAAATTTCTTCTACGGACATAGTTAAATAGCCATTGTCATCAATGACTTCAATAATATATCTTCCGATTGCCGCCTTCTGGTCTGTCAGCTTAGAAAACTGCAGCTGGCTCAAAAGGTAATCGGTTAAAGTGTCTTCTTCATATACATACTGCTCATAAGTATAATCATCATCGTCATCAGGCCTATACTCCCACTGACGAAAACTCTCTTCTTCGTAGTCTGCTTCTCTGATTTTTTCTCTGATGTCAACTTCCTGTGCATCGTAGGACTTCTCCGCCTCAAGGACGGGATTTTCTAAAAGTTCATTCTGCACGTAATCTGAAAGTTCCTGGTTGTTAAACTGCAAAATCTGGATGGCTTGAATCAGCTCCGGTGTCATGGAGAGCTTCTGAGTCTGTTCTATTGTTAATTCGTAACCAAGTTTCATTTACCCATCTCCTATGCAAATAGTATACCACATTGCCACCTCCAATTTCAAGGGAATTAAAGTTTTTCTCTAAGGTAACTTTGCGGCAGCTTTTTTGCACACAAAAAACACCTACGCAAGTTCAGGAAAGCCCAGCTGCCTCAGCGCCTCAAACAAGATGATGTTGGCCGAGTTGGAAAGGTTGAAGGAACGCAGTCTGGTGTCCTCGCTCATCGGAATACGCACCGCCGTGTCCTCGTGCTCTTTGATAAAATCCCGTGGAAGGCCGGCTGTCTCTCTGCCAAACAAAATCATATCTTCATCTTTATATGTAACGTCGGTGTAAAGGTGGCCGCCTTTGGTCGTTGCCAGATACATGGTGTGGCTTTTTCCGTATTTTTCCATAAACTCCGCCAGACTTTCGTGGACCTCCAGCTTGACGTAAGGCCAGTAATCGAGGCCCGCCCGTCTGACCGCTTTGTCGTCGATGGAAAATCCAAGGGGCTTTACAAGGTGCAAAACCGTGCCGGTCGCAGCGCAGCTTCTTGCAATATTGCCGGTGTTAGGCGGAATCTCAGGTTCCACCAGTACGATGTGTAATGCCATAAAAAATACTCCTTCAAAATGTCTTCCTACATATCATAAATCTTTTTAGTAAAAATATAAAGACAAAATTGCTTTTTTGTTATATAATTTTTAGCAATGGAAATTTTGTACAAGGAGGCTGTTATGAAAACAGTAAAAATCGGAATACTCGGTCTGGGTACCGTAGGTGGCGGCACTTACGAAATCCTGCAGATGAACAAGGCATTAATCGAAAAAAGAATCGACCGCTCTATCGAGGTGGTAAAGGTCCTTGAAAAAAACATGGAACGTGTGAAAGCACTGGGTCTTGACGAAAGCCAGGCTACACAGAATCCTGACGATATTTTAAAGAATCCTGACATCGACATCGTAGTAGAATCTCTGGGCGGAATCGAGCCGTCCACTACTTTCATGCTGACTGCCATGGAAAACGGCAAAGGCGTCGTTACCCCCAACAAAGCAGCTGTCGCTGCAAACTTTGACAAGCTTCACAAGGCTGCAAAGGAAAACGGCGTAGGTTTCAGATTTGAAGCAAGCGTTGGCGGCGGTATCCCTGCCCTGACTGCAATTACAGAAGCGCTGGCAGGCAACGAATTTACAGAAGTGATGGGTATCTTAAACGGCACCACCAACTATATCATGACAAAGATGACTGACCTTGGTCTTGATTACAATGACGTACTCAAAGACGCACAGGCCAAAGGCTTTGCAGAGGCAGACCCTACCGCAGACGTGGAAGGAATCGACGTTGCCAACAAGCTGTCCATTCTCATGGCTCTTGCTTTTGACAAATACGTACCGCCGACAGAAATTCCTACAGTCGGCATCAGCAAAATCACCATGGACGATATCAACGCTGCTAAGGAAAAAGGCTGCAAAATCAAGCTGATTGCCCACGCTAAGAAAATCGGCGATACCATCGAGTACAGCGTAAAACCGATGGAAATCGAAAACTCTCACCCGCTGGCCGGCGTATCCAACGAGTTTAACGCAATTTACGTAACAGGCAACGCAGTCGACGAAGTTATGTTCTACGGAAAAGGCGCAGGCGCCCTTCCTACAGGCAGTGCAATCGTTGGCGATATCTTAGCTATTGCAAAGGAAATATAAGGAGGAATCACCTATGAGCCTATATCAGGACTGGCAGGAACTGATTGACAATCAGACTGAAGAAACTTTTGAAGCGTTCTGGAAAGAATATGCAGAGACAGAAACAAAGCTGTACTCCCATATTTTGGAAAACCATACAGAACACCTTACCGGCACTGTCGCTGAGCTGATTGAAAAGTTTGCATGCAACAAGACCATCTTCGTTGGATTCTTAGACGGCATCAACTCCAGCTTAAACAAAGAAATGGATTTAGAATCCGTTACTGATGACACTGCCATCGATTTAGACATCGACTTTGAAAAACTCTTTTTCAATATGCTGAAAGCAGAAGCTGACTATCTGTTCAGTCTGCAGCAGTGGGACGGCGTTCTCTCAGAAGAAAAGAGAATCGAAATTGTAAAAGATTTCAAACGTTCCAAAACTGTTCATGTTGAAAAGAAACCGGGTAGAAACGACCCTTGCCCTTGCGGCAGCGGCAAAAAATACAAAAAATGCTGCGGTAAATAAGCCAAAGAAAACGGCGGTCTCAAATGATTGAGACCGCCTTTGCTATTCCCTTGCTATTCGGGGTTGACTTGCACCATTTCCCTAAAATTAGGCGCTCATGGTGCAAATTATAAATCATGTTAAATCAGAATCACTTCGCACGGCGAGCTGACTGCGCCGGTTTCTGAATTTCTTGCAACGAGGAAGTAGTAGTACTGCTGCCCCGGTTTTCTGAGGGTATCCAGATAAACGGTTTCATTATAAATGGTCGTTTCGAGCCAGTAAGTTCCGTTTAAAGTTCTGCAGCAGTACAAATCGTAGCAATCTGCACCGCTTACCTTCTTCCAGGACAATGTAACAGAGCCGTTCTCATCGTCGTTAAGTACGCCGGAAAATTCTGTCGGCGTATTGAGATTTCCGGCTACATAAACCGCCTTGGAATAAGATGAATTTCCGTCGGTATTGGCGTCGTAGACGGCTTTGACACGGTAGCGGCAGGTTTCTTCATAAGTGCCGGTTTTTGCTGTATAAGTCAGATTGGTCGTCGTCTTTACCAGCTTTTCTTTGTTCGTGCCGATTTTGCGGTAAACCTTGTAGCGGTCTGCCCTTTCCACCTTGCCCCAGGAAAGGGTCATCTTTCCCTTCGCCGGATCGTTTTGCAAAGTAACCACAGGGGTTGCCAGCTTTAAAGTATTGGACACGATATTGCTGTACAGGCTGCCGCTGTCCTTGACCGCTTTGATTTTGTAGTACGCCTTTTGCCCCATGGCCACCGAAGTATCAAGGAAAGTCCGATCTTCCGTCTTTGCAATTCTTTTATAAGTACCGTTCTTTTCATAGCTGCGATAGACATCGTAGCGGGTGGTTTTCGTCGTTCTTAGCCAGGTCAGCTTGATTCCCCCTGCCTCCATATTCCGTGCAGAGGAAACCAGCGGCGCTTCATAGGTTTTATACTTCGCCGGTTCTTTCACCATCGTCAGGTATTTATACTGGCCGTAATACCAGAAAAAATCCTCAATGGTGCCGCTGTAATAACGGACGGTATTGGCTCTGTCATAGTTATTATCGGCCCAGTAAATGTAATTTTCTGTAACCTTTAGAAGAACCACCGAATGGCCTGTCCAGCTGTCAAACTGTTTGCTGTTGCAAAAGCGGATGTGGGTGCCCGCTTTGACGCCGAGACATTTACTGAGAAAATTCTTCTGCGTGTTTTTCAGCCCGGTAAAGAACTTGGTATTGTTTTGCGCTGCCAGAAGTTCGTTAATCGTTTCCGCAAAGCCCCAGCATTCCCCGCCCTTTGGGAAAGTGCTGCCGTCTTTGTATTTGCTCATGGCATAGTCAATGGTTGAAGATGCCGTCTTGTTGGTGGTGCAGTCTGCGCCGGTGTAACCTGCGGCGGCTGCAACTGTCGGCACTGCCATCAAAACAAGTGTAACGGTTAAAAGGATAGATAGTAGCTTCTTTTTCATGTCTTGTCCTTTCTTCTTTGTCACCGCAAAGCTTTACAAATGCTTCTCACAAAGCTCTCTGATGCTGCAGTTTTCGCAGTCCGGTTTTCTGGCATCGCAAGAGTTTCTGCCGTGGAAAATCAGGGAATGGTGGGTTCTCGACCATCTTTCCTCCGGAATTACTTCCATCAAGGCAAGCTCCGTTTTCAGCACGTCCTTTTCGCAGACGAAGCCAATTCTGTTTGCCACTCTGAATACATGGGTGTCCACCGCAATGCGCTGATGTCCAAAGCCTACGGAAAGAACGACGTTAGCAGTTTTTCTGCCTACGCCCGGCAGCTCCACCAGCTTATCGTAATCCTCCGGCACCTTGCCGTCGTACTTTTCTGTCAGCATTTTCGCCATCTTTACGATATTCTTCGACTTTGTCTTGTACATGCCGATTCGCCTGATATACTCGCTAACCTCCTCCGGGTCGGCATTTCCCAGCGCAAAAGCATCCGGATATGCAGAAAATAAATCCGGCGTCACCTGGTTGACGCTTTTGTCTGTGGTCTGTGCGGACAAAGCTACCGCAACGATAAGCTGAAATACATCTTTATGATGAAGGGCACATTCTGCGTCGGGATAAGTATCCTCCAGAATGTCTAAAATTTTTTTAATTGTTTCCTGTTTCATACCTAGCATTATACAAGAAAAAACAATCTTTGACAAGAGCAGGTCGAAGGGCCTATTTTTCTTGACAAAACCCAGATCCACCCATATAATTGTATACGGCTAAAATTTAGGAGGAACGAAATGTCTATTATTCAATACTTAGAAGACGGCAAAACAGGCAATCAGCCCCTATCAACCAATTTATACACCGAGCTGCAGGAGGATATCTTAACCGGCAAGCTGAAGCCCGGCGAAAAATTAACAGAACAGAAAATCTGCAATGAATATAAAGTCAGCAGAACCCCTGTCAGAGAAGCTTTGAGACAGCTTGAAATGGACGGCCTCATTGAAAACATCCCCAACAGGGGTGCTTTTGTCCTGGGGCTTTCTAAGCAGGATATAGAAGATATGTTTGCTCTGCGCAAGGATTACGAAATCCAGGCGGTAAGATGGGCAATCGAGCGCATTACCGAGGAGGAAATGCAGGAACTTGAGGAAACCTTTGAGTTCATGGAATTTTACACCATGAAAAACGACATCAACAAGATGATTAACATCAACACGGCTTTCCATCAGGTCATCTACATGGCGACTCATAACAGAATGCTGAAACAGATTTTGTCTTCCTATCAGACTTATCTGAAGCACTGCAATCCATCAAACTACTATGCCCCATCCTACTTAAGCGATGTCCTTTCCGAGCACCGTGCAATCTTCGAGGCCTTTAAGGCCGGCGATATCGAAGGCGGCGCACTTGCCATGAAAGAACATATGGAAAACGGCAAGAATCGCAAATTCAAATAATATTATGAACAAAAAACAGCGGGGCTGGGCATGAACGAAAATACCGTTCATACCCAGCCCCCATTCTTATATACTTTATTTCACTGAGAAAATCAGTTCTTCTCCGTCAGAGTCGATGACAACAGTATCGCCGTCGGCAATGCCCCCTTGAATCAGCATGGAAGCAAGGGCTGTTTCGATATTCTTCTGCAGATATCTCTTTACAGGTCTTGCGCCGTAAGCTGGATCGTAGGAGTTTCTTGCGATAAACTTCTTGCCCTCCTCTGTCAGAGAAAGGGTAATTTCACGCTCGGACAGACGTCTTTCCAGCCCCTTTAAGGAAAGCTCGATAATGCTTACGATCTGGCTTTCGGTCAGCGGACTGAACACGACGATATCGTCGATTCTGTTGAGAAATTCCGGACGGAAGTAATTTTTCAACTGGTTTTCCACATCTTCCTTGGTCTTTTCATCGATGGTGCCGTCCGGCTGGATATTTTCAATGAGCTGACTGCTTCCGATGTTGGAAGTCATGATGATGATGGTG
>JAAGKN010000122.1_pt1 | contig 60598 bp, 66 predicted proteins | sample 6206371 | NCBI WGS metagenome assembly JAAGKN01 (sample SAMN11533720, study PRJNA540317) | gut metagenome | isolation source: fecal pellets from male and female animal of same cohort | host: Peromyscus leucopus | place: USA:CA | collected 2017 | reverse complement strand
TAAATAAATATAAAAGAAATTTACATTTAATGTTCAAAAATATATAATAAAATAAAATGAAATTATAAAAAGGAATATTATAAATATGAAAAGACTAAAGAAAATTAGTGGAGCTATAATTGCTCTTATGCTTATTATTTTTTGTGTAGCAAACACTGTATTTGCTGAGGAAAAAATAGACTATTTAATGGAATCTTTATCAGATTCAGTAGAATTTAGTGAAGATTTTAAAGTATGGCAATCACTTTCAGAAGAAGAGAAAATGAAAACAATACAACCTAGTACTTTTGTGATTCCAAAAACAAAAGCTAATAATACAAATCCAATCAATATTGTAGATACTTTAGCAGCTACTTATGAAAGTAAATATGATTTAAGAGATATTATTAAGAATAATGTTTCTATAAAAAATCAAGAACAAACAAATAGTTGTTGGGCTTTTGCTAGTTTAGCTTCTTTAGAATCTAATTTAGCAATGAGAGATTACAAAAACAACAGAGATACTTCAAAAGTATATGATTTTTCAGAAAGACATATGGAATATGCAACAAGTGAAACATTTTTAAATAATAAAATAAATGATAAAGCTTTTGGAAGAGAAGTTGGAGTTGGAGGAAATAGTTTTATTTCTACTGCATATTTAACTAATGGAACAGGTGCTATCTTAGAATCAGATATGCCTTTTGAGAATAATGAAGATAAAATAGATATAAAAGAAATAGAAAATAAAACTGTACAAACTCAAGTATATGATACTGTAATGTTTCCTTTATATGTTGGAACAGAAGATACGATTGAACTAAGAAATGCAATGAAAAGCCACATAAAGAATTATGGTGGTATTATGGCTAGTATTCATGGAGCACAATTAGATTCAGATTATTATAATAATGATACTGGAGCTATATATTGTGATGATAAATATAAATGTCCATCAAATCATGCTGTTACAATAATTGGTTGGGATGATAACTATGCAATAGAAAACTTTAATGAGGAACATAGACCAAGAGAAAAAGGGGCATGGATAATAAAGAACTCTTGGGGTGAAAGACAAGAAGCAACTTTAGAAGAAATGAAAATTATTCTTTTCCAAGTTTTTGAAAAAGAATTAAAAGATAAGAATATAAATTCTGCTGAAGCTATTCCAGATGATTTAGCAAAATCAATTCTTGAAAAAGCTGGATATGGAATAGATGGAAATATTGTTTATATTGTAAATGGTGACAATGGTTATATGTATGTTTCATATAATGATATTGTTATATATACATCTTTAAATGGAACAATTAAAGCTGATGATAAAGTTGATTATGAAAATATTTATCAATATGATTTTTATGGTATAGATGCTGCAGTTCCTTTTAATAGAGACCATATGTATCTTGCAACAGTATTTGATAAAGAAACAGATGAAAAAGAATTATTAAACCAAGTTTCTATCTTTGCTACAGAAACATATACTTGTAAAGTATATGTAAACCCAAATAATGATAGTAAAGCGGTAAAAGATTTTAAACAAGTACAATTAAAAGCTGGAGAGTCAGAAACATTTGAAGCAGGATATCATACATTAGAATTTTTAAATCCAGTTGAGATAACAGGCGATAAATTTGTTGTGCTTATTGAAGTTTCAGGAACAAGAAATGGATCTATAACTGTCGGAGTGGAGCAAGCTATAGAAGACAGTTTCTTCCAAAATGTTAAAGTAGAAAACGGAAAATGTTTTTGGAGTGTAGATGAAGCATTTGAAGAAAATCAATGGCTAGATTTTGGAACAATGCATAGTGTTGCATCAAACTATCCTAATGCAGATATAACAATAAAAGCATTTACAGTAAAAAAAGAAGAAGAAAATGTAACATTACAAAGTATTGGTATAACAAAAGAACCAACTAAAACAGAATATATAGCTGGTGAAAACTTTGATAAAACAGGAATGGTAGTTACAGGAACATACAGCAATGGAGAAACAAAAGAAATAACAGATTATACAATTCAAAATGGTGATAAATTAAAAGCGGGACAAACATCAGTAATCATTAAGTATGGAAATATGACTGTAGAACAAAAAATTACTGTAAAAGAAGATCCTAACACTGGAAACGAACCAGAAGAAAAACCTAAAGCAGAATCATCAAGTTTAATAGCATTAGTTGCAACAGTTAAAAATTTAAGAGGATATTCATTTACAGACAAATCAAAAGAAACATATATTACTATGGATGTTATTTTAACTAATATTCAAAGAGCAACTAAAAACGATAGTGTAGAATATTATTATTATCTATCATCATCACAAAGAGAATCTAATATAAAAAATTGGGTTAAAGTGAAAGAAAATCAAACTGCAACAGATAGAATTTCTTTTGGAATAGATACAAGAGATATATCTAATTATGCAGAAGTTTCAAATTCTCAAAACTTATATTTATACATAAAAGAAGTGGCTAAAAGAGGAGAAGATGAGGCAACTAATATATCTTCTGGAATATTGTTAAAGTATTCTGGTGACACAGAATTATATATAGATGGTGTAAAACAAGATAAAAATGCAGGAAACAATAATAACAACAATAACAACAACAATAATGATAAACCTAAAAATACAATAAAAAATGAGACTGTTAATTCAACAAGCAATACACAAAGCTATGTAAATACTGCTAGTAAAGATAATACAATTGCAACTAAAGTTTTACCACAAACAGGTACAAAATTTATATTTGCTATGATACTTATAATAACTGTACTTGGAATTTATACATATGTAAAATATGAGAAGATAGATAAGTAAAAAATGGATGAAATTTAAGAGAATACTCATTAAATTTCATCTTTTTTATGTCGATTTATGAGATTTAAAAGATATATTTTTTGAAACAAATGTATTGAAAAAAATTATCATTTAGTATATAGTAAGTGAAGTATTATAAAATTATACAAGAGAAAGGATGAATAAAATGATTGAAAATAGTTTAGTACCTTATGTAATTGAACAAACAAGTAGAGGAGAAAGATCTTACGATATTTTTTCAAGATTATTAAAAGATAGAATTATATTTTTAGCTGAAGATGTAAATGCTACATCAGCAAGTTTAGTTGTTGCACAACTTTTATTTTTGGAGTCTGAAGACCCAGATAAAGAAATAAATTTATATATTAATAGCCCAGGAGGATCTATTACAGATGGAATGGCAATTGTAGATACTATAAATTATATTAAATGTCCTGTATCAACAATATGTGTTGGAATGGCTGCTAGTATGGGAGCTGTACTTCTTGCATCAGGTGCAAAAGGAAAAAGATATGCTACTCCTAATGCTGAAATACTAATTCATCAACCATTAATTGGTGGTGGAGGTCTTTCAGGACAAACAACTGAAATAAAAATCCATGCAGATCATATGGTTAGAACTAGAGAAAAATTAAACAAATTATTAAGCGAAAGAACTGGTCAAAGTTTAGAAACAATTGAAAAAGATACAGAAAGAGATAATTATATGACAGCTCAGCAAGCTTTAGAATATGGTTTAATTGATGGAATATTAGATAAAAGAAATTAATATCTTATAGTATTCATAAAATTTAATTTTTGAGAGGGAACTTAGATGTCTAATAATAAAAATCAAGATAATAGTAGAATAGTAAAATGCTCTTTTTGTGGAAAACCACAAGAAGTAGTAAAAAAAATAATTGCTGGTCCTGGTGTATACATTTGTGATGAATGTATTGCTCTTTGCCAAGATATTATTGATGAAGAAGTTTTTGAAACAGAAGAAGTTGTTGAACAAGTAGAAATGCTTACACCAGCTGAAATAAAGAAAACTTTAGATGATTATGTAATAGGTCAAGAAGAAGCTAAAAGAACTTTATCTGTTGCAGTATATAATCACTATAAAAGAATAAATAATTTAGATGCTTTAGATGGTATTGAAATACAAAAAAGTAATATTTTGTTATTAGGTCCAACAGGGTGTGGAAAAACATTACTTGCTCAAACCCTTGCTAAAGTATTAGATGTTCCATTTGCTATTGCAGATGCAACAACATTAACAGAAGCAGGATATGTTGGAGAAGATGTTGAGAATATTCTTTTAAAATTAATCCAAGCAGCTGATTATGATGTAGATAGAGCACAAAAAGGAATTATTTATATAGATGAAATAGATAAAATAACTAGAAAATCAGAAAATCCTTCTATAACAAGAGATGTTAGTGGTGAAGGTGTACAACAAGCTTTATTAAAAATAGTAGAAGGAACAGTTGCATCAGTTCCACCACAAGGTGGAAGAAAACATCCACATCAAGAATTTATTCAAATAGATACATCAAATATATTATTTATATGTGGTGGAGCTTTTGAAGGATTAGAAAATATTATAAAAGATAGAACTGGTAAAAAATCTATGGGATTTGGTGCTGAAATCCAAAGCAAAAAAGAAATAGATAAAACAGAAATATTTAAACAATTATTACCACAAGATTTATTAAAATTTGGTTTAATTCCAGAATTTGTAGGAAGATTACCAATTGTTGCAACTTTAGAAGGCTTAACAAGAGAAGCTTTAATAGATATTGTTACAAAACCAAAAAATGCTTTAGTAAAACAATATAAAAAATTAGTAGAACTTGATGGTGTTGAATTAGAGTTTAACCAAGAAGCTTTAGAAGCAATTGTTGATAAAGCTCTTGAAAGAAATACTGGTGCAAGAGGACTTAGATCAATCATTGAAGAAATTATGCGTGATATAATGTATGATATACCTTCAAATGAAAAAATAGTAAAATGTATTATAACAAAAGATACAGTAAACAATAAAACAATGCCAGAGCTTATTATTGACGAAAACAAAAAGCGTGAAGTTCCAAAACAAGTTAGAAAAGTAAAAAAAGCAAATCAAGAAACTGCATAAATTATAAAAGTCAAAAGTTTAGTAACTTTTGACTTTTTTGTTGAAAAAACTGAAAATTAAACTGTATTTGTTCATTATTTAGACATATTTTGAACATAAAGCTATAGTATAATACTCAAATAACGTTATAAGCGATGCATTATGAAGGAGTGAACTAAAGTGAAGAAAATCGAAATGAAGCTTCAGCAGTTCAAAGAAGTATGCCGGAAGGCGTGGACCAAGATTAAATGTAAGTTTTGGAAATTAGTGCTCAAGTATGAAAAGAGCCGAGGTTTGGCTATGAGATGTTGCTTCTGTGAGGAAAACATCTTCTGTGAGTACTATGGTGGATATTGCAAAAACACCATTTTCCATGCGAAGCGTTGCTCTGATTACCACAGCACTCGGTAAACGGACACTGGAGTGTCTCGCATATTCTAAAGCGAGGCACTCCAGTGCTTTTTATTTTTGATTTAAAATAAATTTCATATCTTCTGGTAAGTCAATTTCAAAGTCTAGAATATTATTTGTTATAGGATGTACAAAGGAAATTTTAAAACTATGTAATGCTTGCCTAGAAATTAATTCGGATTTATTACCATACAAAGAATCTCCTAAAATAGGATGATTAATATATTTGGAATGAACTCTAATTTGATGAGTCCTTCCAGTTTCTAATTTAAATTTTACAAATGAAAACTCTTTATTAAATGCAGAAAAATTTTTTATTAATTCGAAATGAGTTATTGAAATGTCTCCATTTAAATTTATTTCTCTTTCTATAATAGAGCCTTCTTTTCTAGATATAGGTGCATTAATTGTTCCATTATTTTTTTCTAAAAAACCTTCTAAAATTGCATAATATTCTTTAGTAAATTTTTGTGATTTCATTTGTTTGATCAAACATTCTTGAATATATTCATTTTTAGCAAAAATAACAATACCTGAAGTATCTTTATCTAATCTATTTACTGGTCTAATTTTTTTCTTAATATTAGTTTTTTGAAAATAATAAGCAAGTCCATTTGAAAGACTATTATCAAAGTGTAGAATGGAAGGATGTACAGGGATTCCAGCAGGCTTATTTATTATAATCAAACTTTCATCTTCAAATATAATGTTTAGAGGAATTTCGACTGGAACTATATTGTCAAAGCTTTCTTCAAAATCTAGATTTACTTCAATTAAATCATTTATATTAACAGGTCTTGTTATATATTCAGGAGTACCATTTAAATATATTTGTTGATTCTTTTTTAGTTTTGTTAATAATCTGTCAGATATTCCAAAGTGACCTTTTAATACGTCTTTTATATTTAAATATTTGTTATCTGTAACCATATATTCTAATTTCATAATGCTCCTTTTAGTATAATTATATTTATATAATTTTTTTGGCTTGATTCAATAATTATTTTGTTAATAATATAACAAAATAATTCAATTATCAACAAATAAAATATAACAAATTTCTTTCCAAAAGAAAATTTATGTGATAGAATGTGTTGTACCAAAGGACTTTTACAAAATAATTATTATATAATTTTTATTTATATTAATAAGGAGAATATCATGAAAAAGAAGGATAATAATTTGAAATTATATCCGAAGTATAGACGTATATCTATGGATTTCCTTTTTTTCTATACAATAAATATCTTATTTTTAACACAAATAAAAAAGATAGATATGTCTGCAGTAGTTTTAGTTGATACATTTTATGCTTTATTTGTTGTTGCTTTGCAGATTCCAGCGTCATTTTTAGTAAGAAAAATTGGAATAAAAAAGGGAATGATATTAGGAAATATATGTAATACAATATACCTAATTACAGTTATAAATAGTAATAATTTATTTAATTTGATAGTAGCGGAAACATTTTCTGCTTTTGCTTTTTCTTTAAAAGATATTTCAGAACCAGCAATGTTAAATGAATCTATTCATGCAACTAAAATAGAAAAAAGTAAAATTTTTGCTAAAACACAAGGAAAAGCAGTATCTGGATATTATATAATAAGTGCGTTTTCTATGATAATTTCTGGTTTTTTATACGAAATAAATGGATATATTCCAATGTTTATTTCACTAGGAATTGTTATTATAACTTTAATAATGTCAACGCAATTTGATAATGAAAATCAAGAAAGTGTTGATGAAGGAGAAAATATACTTCCACTAAAAGAAACAATAAAGTTCTCATTTAAATCAAAAAGATGTAGATGTCTACTAATGTTTTCGGCAGTTTTTTATGGGATAGTTACAGTTCTTGCAACATATGAAGTAAGTCTATTAGAAAGTTTAAATGTTTCTTCTAAATATATTGGTATAATTTTTGCGTGTTTAAATATTATTTCTGCAATTGCTTCTAAAAATCAAAGTATAGTTCAAGATAAGTTTAAAAATAGAACTTTAATTTTTATAGGATTATCTTTAGCTTTTTCATGCATATTGTCAGGAATTGCTCCAATATTAAATATACCATTTGGAGTTACAATAACAGTTATTTTATTTATGTATGTAATAAAATATATGATGGTTGGATTATATAATGTATTATTAATAAAATATTTAAGTAACTTTACAAATAGTAAAATAGATACAAACATATTTGCCATCAATAATTTTTGTAGTTGCATAACAGGTGTTATATTAGGAATATTTGCATCCATATTAATAGATAATATGGCAATAGCAAATGCAATGATATTATTTGGCGGAACAACTTGCGTAATTATTAGTATAATTTTATTTTATATGAGAAATAAAGTAGGATTAGACCCGAAGCAATATTCTGAAATAGAATTAAAATATGATATGAAAGTATAAAATTTTATATTATAGATGTAGTATAAGAGGTAACACTAATGGAAAAAGAAAATAAAAATTTAAAATTATATCCAAATTATAGTCAACTATCACGAGATTTACTATTTTTTTATACTATTAATGTATTGTTTTTAACCCAAGTAAAGAAAATAGATATTTCAGCAGTTGTTTTTGTAGATACGTGTTTTTCATTATTTATTGTTTTATTGCAAATGCCAGCTTTTTACCTAGTAGGAAAAATTGGAATAAAAAAGGGAATGGTGTTGGGAAATATTTGTAATGCAATATATTTAATTATTGTTATAAACAGTAGAAACATATTGTGGCTAATAGCAGCAGAATTAGTTTCTGGACTAGCATTTTCTTTAAAAAATATTGTTGAACCAGCAATGTTAAATGGTTCAATAAATGCACAAAAAGAGGAGAAAAGTAAAATATTTGCTAAAGCACAGGGAAGAGCAGTATCCGGATATTATGCTTTAAGTGCTGTTTCAATGATTCTTTCAGGATTTTTATATGAAATAAATGGATATATTCCTTTACTTCTTTCACTTGGAATTGTTATTATAACATTAATAATTTCAACAAGATTTGAAGATGTTCAAGTTGAAACAAATCAAAATGAACAAGCTGATACTGTATCATTAAAAGAAGCTATAAAGTTTGTTTTTGAAGCAAAAAGAATTAGATGTTTATTAATTTTCTCTGCAATATTAACATCTATAATAAGAGTATTAAATACTTATGAAGTTAGTTTACTAGAAGGATTAAAAATTTCATCTAAATATATAGGAATAATTTTTGCATTATTAAACATTATTTCTGCAATTGCATCTAAAAATCAGCAAACATTTCAAGATAAATTTAAAAATAGAACTTTAACTGTTTTAGGAATATCGCTTTCAATAGCTTGTATTATATCTGGAGCAGTTTCAAAATTAAATATAGCACTTGGAATTATAATAACTATTATTTTATTTATGTATGTAATAAAATATAGTGTTGTTGGATTATATAATGTTTTAAGAGAAAAATATTTAAGTAATTTTACAAATAGTAGAATTGACACAAAAATATTTGCAATATATAATTTTACCAGAAGCTTATTAAATGTGCTATTTGGAGTATTTGCTTCAATATTAATAGAAAAAGTAGATGTTTCAGAGGCGATGATTATATTTGGTATTTCATCATTATTAATAGTTGGTGTAGTACTAATTTATATGAAGAACAAAGTAGGATTGGATCCAAAACAATATTCTGAAATAGAGTTAAAATATGATGATAAAAATTAAGATTTAGATAGGAGTGATAATATGATAGATTTAGAAATTGCTAAAAAAGAGTTCCTAAATTATGCAAGTAATTATGATTCTAACAATTCCCATATAACTATGAAAATTAGCCATATACTTAGAGTTATGGAGTGGAGTAGAAAAATTGCAGAGAGTTTAAATTTAAGTCAAGAGGACATAGAACTTGCAGCTTTAATAGGATTACTACATGATTTAGCAAGATTTGAACAAAGAAGATTATATAATACATTTTCAGATAGTAAAAGTGTGGACCATGGAGATTTGGCTGTAACAATTTTAGAAGAGAATGAATATATTAGAAAGTATATAGAAGACAATCAATTTGATGATATAATTAAAATAGCAGTAAAAAATCATAATAAATTTAAAATAGAAGATGGATTAGATGAAAGAACTTTATTACATTCAAAAATAGTAAGAGATGCAGATAAAATAGATATAATGTATGAAGGTGTTCATATGTTCTACAATCAGCCTAACGAAATTGAACAAATAGAAAATTTACCAATTGCAGAAGAGTATTATGAACAATTTATTCAGGAAAAACAAATATTTAGAAAAAAAGATCCCACAGTTTTAGATGGAATGATTTGTTTAATTTCATTTATATTTGATTTAAACTTTGATTTCTCAAAAGAAATAATATTAAAAGAAAATTATATAAATAAGATTTTAAATCGATTTGATTTTAAAAATGAAAAAACAAAATCACAAATTGATGAAATAAGAAATATCGCTAATGAATATTTAAAAAAATAGTATAATTTTTTCTAAAGCTACTTTAATACAAAAGATGAGTGAAATTTACTTATGATAATAAAATAGAAAAAAGTAGGATGTGATTTTATTGGAAAAAAGATATAAAGAACCAAACAAAATAGAAATGGAAACAACAATAAATGTTTTATATGAAGAAAATGTTATTTCCATTTATACAAATAAACCAGATTTACAAAAGCAACTATGTAAGTCAATAGGGGAACCTGAGAAAGAATTTATGAAGGGTAAGTCTATTTTAGCTAGTAGATGGATAATACCTTTAAGCGAAAAAAGCAAAATATCAAAAATGATGTTAAAAGCTAATATATTTCAATTATAATTTTATTATATATAATAAAAGACCGAGCGGTAAGTTATTATACTTATCCGCTCAGTCTTTTTTGATTTCTTAAGCAAAGTGCTTTGTTCTTGCTGCAATTCTCTCAGGGAGAGAGTTTTTGTGCGAAACCAGGTAATCTTTAATGGTGTCGGTAGTTTTGGCAACCTCGTCAAGGAACAGATACTTGCGCCAGTTCCAGAGATCTCCTTCCAAACCGATATGCTCAGCAACAAGCTGCCTTACATACTGTCTTGGGATATAGAGATTAGGATTGCTAACTATATACCACTGCAGATCATAGTCCTGAATCAGAAGATAGGATTCCTCCTGGTATTTCGGAAGATCGTAGTACTTGATTTTCTGTGGAGTAATGCCCTTGCTGGCGGAGACTGTCAGCACATCCATATCACAGGGATTCATGTGAATGTGTGCATGGACAATGGATGACTTGTCTTTACCATGGCCGCCACAGCCAGATCCGTTTTCCCAAAGAAGGGTATCCATACCATAAATCTCACGGAGCAGGTACTTGCAGTCATCGATGACCTCAAGAAGCTCTGAAAGCTGAGATTTATCCAGTTCAGCGCATGACATGATGTGCTTTCTTGGAATGATTAACAGACTACCAGGTGTAAAGTGACCTGTGTTAGCCATCATGACGAAGTTCTCAGACTCGTACATGGAAGGCTGGTAGTGATCAGGGTGACCTGAAAGGAAGCGACAGAAGACACAGTCTTGAGGCTTCTGGGAAGGTCCCTCTTTTGTTGCATTGGAACGGTGATCGCCGATATCTACATTACATTCATCTGCGATCTGTACAAACTGTTTCCGAATTTCTTCGATGCCGCAGGTAGTGCTGATGTTGTAGTTGTAGGTAGGGTCATTTACACCAATAAAGGTGGTAGTGGTGAGTGTTGCGATTTTTGAATTGCTGCAGACCACGCTCTTATTGGATGCGAAAACTTCAGTAACACTTTTTTCCGTTACTTCGTCCAGGCGAGAGACTGCTTTAAAACCGCTAACTTGCTGTAAAACTACTTCTTTTTCGCTATCGTAGCGTCCTTCGAAACAAAAAGCATGCCGTGTTGTTTTCATAGAAATGTCTCCTTTCCTTATGAATCATCATTTCCAAAATTGGAAAATGAACGTTGATTGTTTCAATTGCTATCGTAGAACTAACAATAATTATACCACATTATAATCGAAAAATCAACAAAATAGGACAATTCCATGAATTGTTTTGTCATATTGTTAAAAAATATATCAAATCTATAAAATAAATTAAGAAAAACTTTAATAAAAATAAAAATATGTACACAAAATATCAATTTTATGTTAAATATTTCTTGAATAGATAGAAATTAAAGTGTATAATAGCAATATAAATTTGGGGAAAATTATAAATTGTATACATCTTGTATACAATTTATATGTATAATACTTTGAAATATATAGGAGGATAATTATGAACAAAATAGTACCAATTACAGTCTTAACAGGATATTTAGGTGCTGGTAAAACAACACTAATTAATCATGTTTTAAATAATCAAGAAGGTTATAAGGTTGCTGTTATTGTAAATGATATTGGAGAAGTAAATATAGATGCAGAACTAATCCAAAAAGGAGGAGTTGTAAAGGAAGAGGATAGTAATCTTGTACCTTTAAGTAATGGATGTATTTGTTGCACACTAAAAGTTGATTTAATGCAACAAATAGTAGATATTATTAAAACTGGTAAGTTTGATTATATTCTAATTGAAGCAAGTGGTGTTTGTGAACCAATGCCTATAGCTCAAACAATAACAGTTCTTTCAGAACAAACTGAACAATATGGACTTCCAAAAATTTGTAGATTAGATAATGTTGTAACTGTTGTAGATGCAGCAAGACTTGTTTATGAATTTGGAGCTGGTGAAAATTTAGTTCAAGAAAATATCGATGATGAAGATATTGAAAATTTATTAATTCAACAAATAGAATTTTGTAATACAATAATTTTAAATAAAGTTGATGCAGTTTCTAAAGAAGAATTGAACAAAGTAAAAGCTGTTATAAAAGCATTACAACCAGTAGCAAAAATTATTGAAACAAATTATGCTAAAGTAGATGTAAAAGAAATTATAGATACTAATAATTTTGATTTTGAAAAAGCAGCATCATCTCCAGCTTGGGTTAAAGAATTAGAAAGAGATGATAACGAAGAAGATGAAGAGGAAGAAAATCATGAACATGAACATCACCACCATGAACATGATGAAGAATGTGAACACCATCATGAACATGAACATCACCACCATGAACACGATGAAGAATGTGAGCACCATCATGAAGAACATGAAGAGCATGATCACCATGGACATCATCATCACCACCATCATCATGGAGAAGGTGAAGTAGAAGAATATGGAATAGGAACATTTGTATATACTAGAAGAAAACCTTTCAATAGAGATAGATTTGAGCAATATGTTAATACAAAATGGAGAAAAAATATTATAAGATGTAAAGGGATAATTTGGTTTTCAGATGAACAAGATATGTCTTATGTATTTGAACAAGCTGGAAATCAATTTCAGATGGGTGAAGCTGGTCTTTGGATTGCTTCTGCACCAGAAAATGAAAAAAATCAAATGTTAAAAGATAATCCTGAATTATTAAAAAACTGGGATGCTGAAGTTGGAGATAGAATTATAAAACTTGTATTTATTGGACAAAACTTAGAAAAAGAAGAAATAAAAAAAGAATTAGATACAATTCTTGATTAAAAATTTAGATACAGAGGTAAAAAAAGTTGAGAGAATTTAATGAAGAAAATAACGAAGAAGAAATCGTTATAAATATAGGAAATAATAATCCATCGTCAATTCATGGAAGAAAAAATGCTAGAATAGGTAATACAAAAAAATCAAAAAAAGATAAGAAAAATAAAAATGGAAAGAAAAAAAGATTTACTAGAAAGCAAAAAGTACTAATTGCGCTTGGAATAATAGGAGCAATTATATTACTTCTTGGAATTGTATTTGGAGTATATGTATTTAAAGCAGGTGGAAATGTTAAAGATGCTGTTTTAAATATGGCAACAGACATTGTTGGAGACCAAGACCCAATATTTGTATTAGTACTAGGTGTAAGTGAGGATATCTCGGCTAAGCTAACAGATACGATTTTGCTTTGTGGATATAATCCAAGTTCGCAAAAAGCGTTTATGTTCTCTATTCCTAGAGATACATTTGTTGGAAAAAGTGAAGAAACAGCTGGTGGTTACGATAAAATAAATGCACAATTCCAAACAAGTGCTGATAAAACAGTTGAAAAAGTTCAATTAATAACAGGTGTTACAATTGATTACTATGTAATTGTAAGAAATATATCACTTACAAGCATATTTGAAGAAGTAGGAAGCATAGAATTTGATGTTCCAATAAACATGGATTATGATGATCCAACACAAGATTTACACATTCATTTGAAAAAAGGATTACAAACATTAGAGCCAAATCAAGTAGAACAATTATTAAGATTTAGACATAATAATGATGGTTCTTCTTATCCATCATCTTATGGTGATAATGACTATGGTAGAATGAGAACACAAAGAGACTTTATAAAAGCTGTTATAGACCAAAAAGTTTCACTTGCAAATATTGGAGCATTAAAAGGTGTAGCATCATCTGTATATACAAATTTACAAACTAATATGAGTGGATATACAGTTTTAGATTATGTACCTCATGCTTTAAAATTTAATACAGCAGATTTAAGAACAGAACAACTTCCAGGTCAATCTGCAATGCTTAATAATTTATGGTTCTACAGAACAAACTTTAATAAAACTAGAAACTTAGTTAATGAACTTATGGTATATTTAGAATTAGATAATGAAACATTAAAATCTCATTATAAATATTGGAAAGATATAGAAGGTGTTAAACCAGATGGAAATTGGGTGTCAAACGAAGTATATTACAAGGATGATTATGTAGCACCATCTAAAAAAGATGAAAATGAAGTTGTAGATAAAGAAACCTGTGAACATGAGTATGTAGTTTATGATGATTCAGATAAAGCAACTTGTACAAAAACAGGAACTGTTGTGTATAAATGTATAAAATGTATGCATGAATATTCTAAACAAACAGATAGCCTAGGACATAGTTTTAAAAATGGTGTATGTACAAGAGATGGATGTAACGAAAAAGATCCAAAATATAAAGAACCAAGTAAAACTGAAAATAAGGTAGATAATTCTACTTTAAATGATGACAAAAATAAAGAGCCAGAACATGAGCATAAATATACTGAAACAATAACAAAACAACCTACTTGTACAGAGACAGGAACAAAAACATTAGAATGTTCTTGTGGAGATAAAAAAACAGAAACAATAAAAGCAAATGGACATAGTTTTTCTGATGAAAAACCAACTTGTTCAGTTTGTGGAACATCTAATCCAAGTTATAAACCACCAGAAAACCCAGATTCTGGCGAAAATAATGGGGATTCAGATAAAAAAGATGAAAACACTTCTGTAAATGATGGAAGTAGTGCATTAACACCAGTTACAGGAGTTGAAGGTGCACAGTAATAATTAAATATAAAATATTTAGTAAAATATGAAAGTAGAAAAACTTTCATATTTTTTTGTTGTTTTTAGCAAACTCATATTGACTTTGCTAAAAATGAGATATATAATCTGCTATAGTTAAAAATATTTAATACTAATATACATATTGTATATATAAATTAGAGATTGAATTTTAAGGTTAGTTTAAGGTTTTAATTATATGTAATTTAAATAAATTCAAAAGAAAGGAAAATATTATGAAAAAACTTTTAAAGAAGATTACTAAAAAGGAAATTTTATATATTGTACTTAGTTTAATATTAATAATCGCTCAAGTTTGGTTAGATTTAAAAATGCCAGATTATATGTCAGAAATAACTAAATTAGTTCAAACAGAAGGAAGCGGAATTTCAGAAATATTAGTGCAAGGTGGGTATATGTTAGCTTGTGCTGCAGGAAGTTTATTGTCAGCTTGTATAGTAGGATTTTTAGCTTCATATATTGCTACTTCATTATCAGCAAAATTAAGAGAAGAACTATTCTCAAAAGTTGAAGAATTTAGCATGGAAGAAATGAATAAATTCTCAGTAAGCAGTTTAATTACAAGAACTACTAATGATGTTTCTCAGGTTGAAATGCTAATTGCTATGGGATTGCAGTTAATGGTTAAAGCTCCAATTACAGCAATTTGGGCTGTTTTAAAAATATTGGATAAAAACTTTACTTGGAGTGCAATTACAGGTGGTGCTGTTTTAATATTACTACTAACAATTGGAATATTAATGAAATTAGTATTTCCTAATTTTAAGAAAGTTCAAACAATGCTAGATAATGTAAATAATGTTACTAGAGAAAATTTAACAGGAATTAGAGTTGTTAGAGCATTTAATGGAGAAAAATATCAAGAAAATAAATTTGAAGATGTAAATAAAGAATTAACAAGACTTCAAACATTTAACCAAAGATCAATGTCTATAATGTCACCAGTAATGTATATGATAATGAATGGATTAACACTTGCAATTTATTTTGCGGGAAGTTTTATGATAAATGAAGCAAGTATTACAGACAAACTTGGAATATTTAGCGACATGGTTGTGTTTTCATCTTATGCAATGCAAGTTATAATGTCATTCTTAATGGTTGCCATGATATTTATGATGGTTCCAAGAGTTGCTGTATCAATAAAGAGAATTTCAGAGGTTTTAAATTCAGAAATTTCAATTAAAGATGGTAAAAGAAAAGAAGGAAAAAAGGGAGAAGAAGGAACAATCGAATTTAAAAATGTTTCATTTAAATATCCAGACTCACAAGATTATACTTTAAAAAATATATCTTTTAAAGCTAATAAAGGAGAAACTGTTGCAATAATCGGTTCAACAGGTAGTGGAAAAACAACATTAATAAATTTAATTCCAAGATTTTTTGATTCTACAAATGGAGATGTTTTAGTAGATGGTATTAATGTAAAAGATTATGTTCAAGAAAATTTACACAATAAAATCGGATATGTACCACAAAAAGCTGTGTTATTTAATGAAACAATTACAAACAATGTTGACTACGGAGAAAATGGAAAAAAAGCTAAATCAAAAAAGCAAATTGAAGATGCAATTAGAGTTGCTCAAGGAACTGAATTTGTTGAGAAAATGGATGGAAAATATAATGCACATATTGCACAAGGAGGAAGTAATATATCTGGAGGTCAAAAACAAAGATTATCAATAGCTCGTGCAATTGCAAGAAATCCTGAAATATATATTTTTGATGACTCATTCTCAGCATTAGACTATAAAACAGATTATAAACTAAGAAAAGATTTAAAAGAGTATACAAAAAATACTACAAGTATTATAGTTGCACAAAGAATTGGAACTGTAATGCACGCAGACAGAATAATAGTTTTAGAGGACGGTGAATGTGTTGGAATTGGAACACATAAAGAACTAATGGAGAATTGTTCTGTTTACCAAGAAATTGCTTATTCACAATTAAGCAAAGAAGAGTTAGAATCTTAAAGGTCTTGCCTTTTAGAGATAACTTTATTCCTGAATGAAAGGATGGAGAGAAGATGACAAATAATGATCAAAAACACGTACAAAGAAATGTTGGTCCAGGAAGAGTTAATGAAAAACCAAAAAACTTTAAAAGAGCAATGAAAAAGTTATTAGGTTATAAAAAATCTTTAATACCTGCTTATATAATAACAATGATTTTAGCAGTAGCGAGTTCGATATGTTCTATAGTTGGACCAAATAAACTATCTGAATTAACAGATGTAATAACACAAGGATTATTGGTAGGAATAGATTTAGAAAAAGTAACAAGTATAGCAATATTTTTATTAACAGTTTATGCTATTAGTGCAATATTTGGCTTTTTAACAAGTTTTATAATGGCAACAGCAGCAAATAATTTAGCAAAAACATTACGTACCAATATATCAAAAAAAATAAATAAATTACCACTTAAATATTACGATAAACATTCATTTGGAGATATTTTATCAAGAGTAACAAATGATGTTGATCAAATTGGAATGTCAATAAGTCAAAGCTTAGATTCTTTTGTATCTAGCTTAGCATTATTTATATCAGCTATTGTAATGATGTTTTATACAAACTGGATAATGGCTACTACTGCAATATTAACTTCGGTTATAGGTTTTGTATTTATGTTTGCAATTTTAGGAAAATCACAAAAATACTTTAATCAAAGACAAATAGAATTAGGAAATTTAAATGGTCATATTGAAGAAATATATTCTGGTTATAATGTTGTAAAAGCATATAATGGAAAAAACAAAGCAACAAAGGACTTTAGAAAATATAATGAAGCATTATTTAATTGTAGTAGAAAAAGTCAATTTTTATCTGGATTAATGCAACCAATTATGGGATTTATAGGAAATTTCAGTTATGTTGCAGTTTGTGTAATGGGAGCAGTTCTAGTAAAACAAAATATTATAACTTTTGGTGTTATTGTTGCATTTATGGTATATATTAGACTATTTACATCTCCATTACAACAAATGGCTCAAAGATTAACAAATTTACAAACAGCAGCAGCTAGTAGTGAGAGAGTATTTGAGTTTTTAGAAGATGAAGAAATGCTTGATGAATCAGATAAAACAAAATTTTTGGATAAAAATAAAGTAAAGGGTAATATTGTATTTGACCATGTAAAATTCGGATATGACCCAGATAAACTAATAATAAAAGACTTTTCATGTATTGCAAAACCAGGTCAGAAAATTGCTATTGTTGGACCTACAGGAGCAGGAAAAACAACATTAGTAAATTTACTTATGAAGTTTTATGAAATAAATTCTGGAAATATAACAATAGATGGAGTTTCAACTAAAGATTTAAAAAGAGAAAATATTCATGAGTTATTTACAATGGTACTACAAGATACATGGTTATTTAATGGAACAATAAGAGAAAATATTGTTTACAATAAAGAAAATATAACTGATAATCAAGTAATGGAAGCTTGTAAAACAGTAGGATTAGAACATTTTATAAAAAGTTTGCCAAAAGGTTTAGATACAGTACTTACAGATACAGATAGTATTTCTGCTGGACAAAAACAATTACTTACAATTGCTAGAGGTATGATAGAATCTACACCATTTTTAATATTAGATGAAGCAACAAGTAATGTAGATACAAGAACAGAAGAATTAGTACAAAAGGCTATGGATAAGCTAACAGAGGGAAAAACATCGTTTATAATTGCTCATAGATTATCTACTATTAGAAATGCAGATAGGATTTTAGTTGTAAATGAAGGAAATATTATCGAACAAGGAAATCATGAAGAGTTAATTGCTCAAAACGGCTTTTATGCAGATTTATATAATTCACAATTCAAAAAAGATGCATAAAAATATTTAAATATTGTAAAAAAGTAGCATATATTATATGCTACTTTTTTAGCAATCAAATATTGACATTGCTAATTACAAGGTATATAATTTCCATCAGTAATAAAAAATTAATGAAAGGAAGATAAACTATGGGAACAAAAGAGTTTAAAGCAGAATCTAAAAGACTATTAGATTTAATGATTAATTCAATTTATACAAATAAGGAAATTTTTCTTAGAGAGTTAATATCAAATGCAAGTGATGCAATTGATAAATTATATTATAAATCATTAACAGATAGTAATATAAAACTTTCAAAAGAAGATTTTAAAATTCAGATAGATGTAAATAAAGATGAAAGAACTATTACAATATCAGATAATGGTATAGGAATGACAGAAAACGAACTAGAAACTAATTTAGGAACTATTGCTAAAAGTGGATCTTTAGCATTCAAAGAAGAAAACGAGAAAAAAGAAGAAATAGATATAATTGGACAATTTGGTGTTGGATTCTATTCTGCATTTATGGTAAGCAAAGAAGTTCAAGTTTATAGTAAGGCTTATGGTGAAGAAAAGGCTTATTGTTGGAAATCAAAGGGTGTAGAAGGATATGAAATAGAAGAATGTGAAAAAGAAGATGTTGGAACAAAAATAGTTTTATATCTAAAAGAAGATACTGAAGAGGAAAACTATAGTGCATTTTTGGATGAATACACAATTAAAAACATTGTAAAAAAATATTCAGATTATATTAGAATTCCAATAAAAATGGAAGTGGAACATCAAAGACCAAAAGAAAATTCTTCAAACGATTCAGAAGAAAAGAAAACAGAATTTGAAACTTATAAAGAAAATGAAACTTTAAATAGTATGATTCCTATTTGGAAGAAAAATAAGTCAGATATAAAAAATGAAGAATATAATTCATTCTATACAGATAAATTTGGAGATTTTGAAGAACCTGCAAAAATAATTCATACATCAATGGAAGGAAATGTAAGCTATAATGCATTATTATTTATTCCATCAAGAATGCCTTATGACTATTATACAAAGGATTTTGAAAAAGGATTACAACTATATTCTAATGGTGTTTTAATAATGGATAAGTGTGGAGATTTATTACCAGATTATTTTAGTTTTATAAAAGGTCTAGTAGATAGTCAAGATTTATCATTAAATATTTCAAGGGAAATGTTACAACATGACAGACAATTAAAAATTATAGCCAAAAGTATTGAAAAGAAAATTAAATCAGAATTAGAAAGTATGTTAAAACTAAATAGAGAAGATTATGAAAAGTTCTTTAAAAACTTTGGAAATCAATTAAAATTTGGTATTTATAGCGATTATGGAATGAATAAAGAAAATCTTCAAGACTTAATTCTATTTTACTCATCAACAGAAAAGAAACTAGTAACTTTATCAGAATATGTTGGTAGAATGAAAGAGGGACAAGATAAAATCTATTATGCTGCAGGAGAAAGTGTAGACAAAATAGATATGTTACCACAAGTAGAAGGTGTAAAAGATAAAGGATATGAAATACTTTATTTAACAGACGATATAGATGAATTTGTAATTCAAGTAATATTTAATTATGATAAAAAACAATTTGCAAATGTATGTGCAAATAACTTAGAGTTAGATTCTAAAGAAGAAAAAGAAGAATTACAAAAAGTAAACGAAGAAAATAAAGATATGTTTGAAATAATGAAAGAGGCTATAACAGACGTACAAGCTGTTAGATTTACTCATAAACTAAAAAATCATCCAGTTTGTTTAACAAGTGAAGGTGCAATATCAGTTGAAATGGAAAAAACATTAAACGCTATGCCAAATAATCAAAATGTAAAAGCTCAAACAGTACTTGAAATTAATGAATCTCATCCAATTGCTGAAAAAATAAAGAATTTATATAGCACAGATAAAGAAGAACTAAAAAAATATTCTAAAATTTTATATAATGGTGCAAGATTAATAGAAGGACTAAACATTGATAATCCAACAGAATTTAATAATATGATTTGTGATATTATATCTAAATAATTTAACGCATCTCCCAATTTTACTTGAAAAAATCCACTATTTAATATAAAATATAAAAAATAAATAGAGTAGAGGATTTTTAATGAACAAAGTAAAGATTTCAGAGTTTGCTGATAATGTTTTTGAAATGAGTGAAAGCACAATTTATAATGTTATTGAAAAATTTGATCAAAAGCAAAGCATTGATAAAACATTAACTTATGTATATATTAAAGCATTTTATATTCATATAGTTAGAATATATTTGAGTAATAAAAATAATATGAACTATTTTGAAAATATTCTTGATGAATATAGAAATAAAATAAGCACATATTATAAAAGCAACAATGAACAAATAAGTAATGAACTATTAGACGATATATTAAATGCATTTAATGCTTCATTTAATATAGTAGAATCTATAGTTTTTAAAGATTTATATGATGGATATGGACTAAGACATCATGTAATTGATTGTTTTGAATTATTAAGAATTATTTTAGAGAAAAAATCAAAAACTAATATTAGAGTAGACATTTTTGAAAATAGTATATCTGAAATAAGAAGTCAATCAGAGAAAATATTAGACTACGTAGTTAGTTGTAATATAGTAGAATAAAAAATTATATGCTTGAAATTTTTAAAAATACTAAAAAACATTTGTATTTAAGATTATAGTAGAGGATAAAGAATATGAAAATTTTTGTTAATTTAATAACAACTACTAGATTTATTTATACGTTAATATTACCTATTTTACAACTAAAAATATCTAATATGGCGTTTATAATTAATTTAGTAATATTGTTTTTAACAGATACAATTGATGGATTTTTAGCGAGAAAGTGTAATGTTCAAACATTTTATGGAAGTATCATGGATACTGTAGCTGATAAAACTTTAAGTATTGTGCTTCTTATAATTTTGGCAAATCATATAAATATATTGTATGTTGTCTTGCTATGTGAAATATTAATTGCACTATTAAATTCATTTGAAATGGCAAGAAGAAAAAGAACAAAATCAATATTAATAGGAAAAGTGAAAATGTGGTTTTTAGCCATAACAATAGTATGTTGCTATTTACATTACTTTAGAATTATTACAATAGAAACTCTGAATGTATTATGTATTGTAACAGTTGTAATGCAAATATCAACTTTTGTAAGTTATGTGAAATATCTGGAATCTCAAAAAGATAATCTTAGAGAAAAGCCAAAATTAAAATCAATAAAGGATTTGAAATATATTTTATTTGATACAGACTTTTACTTAAAATCAATATAAAAATAGTAATTATAAAAACTAATAAAGAAAGTATGTATATTATTATACATACTTTTTATTATTAAGTTAGTATGTAATATTAAAATTAAAAAAATTAAATAAATGGTGGTAAAATGGATAAAAATAAAAAGGTTTTAATAATAGGAATTTTAATAGTAATTGCAGTAATAGCTATATTTAGCTTTATTTTTGGTAAAGAAAATACACAATATATGAGCTATTTAGATTTTTATAATAATGTTGAAAAGGGAATAGTTAAAACAGCAATTATTAGCGAAAAGAATATAGAGTTTAAATTAAATGATAGTGAAAATATGTATTATACAAATAATCCAGGATCTAATAATTTTAAAGAGTTCTTGTTGTTAAATAATGTAAATGTTCAAGATGATATTAATTATATTTTTATTATTGATATAATATTTTACTTAATTTTCTTTGTCGTTTTTGGATTTGCTGTTAGCAAATTAATACAAATAAAAGGAACAACATTTAAAGTAATAAAACACAATAACACTAGATTTACAGATATAGCAGGTCTTGATGAATTAAAAAGAGATATGCTTCAAGCTGTTGATATTTTAAAAAATCCAAAAAAATATGAAAATAAAGGTGTAAGACCTCCAAAAGGAATTATGCTTGAAGGAAAACCTGGTAATGGAAAAACATTATTTGCAAAAGCTTTAGCAGGAGAAGCAAATATTAATTTTATTCCAACAAAGGCAACAGATTTTCAAAGTGCAATGATGTCTATTGGACCATCAAAAATAAAAACATTATTTAAAAAAGCAAGAAAATATGCACCATGTATAATTTTTATTGATGAATTTGATGGAATTGGAGAAAGAAGAAATTATTCTGGAACAGGAATTGATAAAGAAAATAACAGAATAATAACAGCTATGTTGAATGAAATGGATGGATTTGAAACAAAATCAGGGGTTATGGTTATTGCAGCAACTAACAGCTACAACTCGTTAGATCCAGCTTTAGTTAGAGCAGGAAGATTTGATAAAAAATATGAAGTTTCGAATCCAGATCAAAAAACAAGAATTGAATTAATTGAAATTTATACTAAAAAGAAAAAAATAATAGAGGATATTTCAAAAGAAAAGTTGGCTGAAAATTTAAATGGTATGAGTTGTTCGCAGATAGAAGCAATTTTAAATGAAGCTGCTACAATTTCAATAATAAATAATCATGAGTTTATTACTGAAGAAGACATAATTGAAGCAATAAGAAAAATTTGTAATGCTAAAATTGCAAAACTAAGAGTAAAATAGTGAATATTTTTTACAAATATTGTAAATATATAACTAGTATAAAAGGTATATATTTACATAGGCAAAGGTAGTTTGTATTGACTTAGTGTTGATGATGTGATAATATAGTTTCGAAAACTAGATAAAAAGGAGGCATAAATGCAAAGAACAAAATTAAAAGATAGAATTTTACCTGAATATACAAAAGGTGAAGAAATCTTTAACATGGTTTCTCATATTGTTGGTGCAGCTTTTGGGGTAACTGCATTAGTATTATGTGTTATTTTTGCGGCAATTCATGGAAATGCATATGCAGTTGTAAGCGCATCTATTTATGGAGTTACAATTATTGTGCTATATACAATGTCTAGCATATATCATGGAATGAGTGCAAAAGGAACAGCAAAAAAAGTATTCCAAATATTAGATCATTGTTCAATATTTCTACTTATAGCAGGCTCATATACACCATTTTGCTTAGTTACGTTTAGAGAATATAATCCAGTTCTTGGTTGGACAATTTTTGGAATTATTTGGACCATGGCAGTTTTAGGAATAGTATTGAATTCAATAGATATAAAAAAATATAAAACTTTTTCGATGATATGCTATTTAGGTATGGGTTGGTGTATTATTTTTACAGCTAATTTATTACCAAAATTATTAGGAATTCCAGGACTTATATTACTTGTAGCAGGTGGAATTGCATATTCAATTGGAGCAATTTTTTATGGATTTGGAAAAAAGAAAAAATATATTCATTCAGTATTTCATTTATTTATTTTACTAGGAAGTGTGCTACAATTCTTTTGTATATTACTATTTGTTATATAACAAGCTTAGCTTTAATGAACTTAATAATTTATAAATAAATTATTAAGTAATGAGACTGTAATAAGTAAACTTTAACAGTCTCAATAATTGACAAAATTTTACAATTAGTGTTATAATAAAAAATGTGGTAAACACGAAAGGAATAAAATATATTTATGAATGAAGTAAATAATAGAAAAGTATTGATATCAATAAAAGTATCAACAATTTTATTAATTCTTTTAGCAATAATCGCAGTAATTATTATAGGAAATATAGTTAGATCTACATTATCAGGACATAAAATGGGAGATATAAACACAGCTGTAGTAGAAGAAAAAAATATCGAAGAACAAGAAAATAAAGAAGAAAATGTAGAAAAACCAGTTATACAAGCAACCATATCATCTAGATCGTTGGAAGTTTCAAGAACAATGCCTGAGCAAGATGAATTACATAGTATAGAAACTATTTCAGAGGAAGAAGAACCAGAAGAGCCAGAAATTGTCACAACACCAATTGAAGATGTTACAATTTCAGTAGATATGGATTTAACAGTAAGAACAGGTTTATCAAGAGAAGATTTTATTACATTAATATCTGGAGTAAAAGCAGATACTTCAAATTTCTTTGAAGAAAATGCTGGATTAATCTATGATATGTGTGAAAAATATCAATTAAATGAAATATTTTTCTGTGGTTTAATATCAGCAGAGTCTGGATGGACAATAGCTCAAAATCATAGAAATACATATAACTATATAAGCTTAATGTCAAATAGTGGTGGATTAATAAAATTCTCATCTGTTGAAGATGGAATGGAAAAAGCAGCTCAAGCTTTACATGATAATTATTTAACACCAGGAGGTCGTTTTTATCATGGAGCAACACTTGCTGGAATGAAAACTAGATTTTGTCCAGCATCAAGCACATGGGTGAATTTAGTATATCAGAGAATGTTACAAGTATTAAAATAAAATAGTAAAGCGAACATTGAAATGTGTCCGCTTTTTGTTATTTAATAAAGAAAGGAGTGTGCAAGTTTTATTGCATAAAACATTATGAAGATAGGAATAGATTTAGATGGAGTTGTTTTGGATAGTGAAACAACATTTAGAACTTATGAAGAATTATTCGCTATAGAAAAAGGTAATAATATTATAAATAGAGAAGAACCAAAATTTCAAGCAAGATATAATTGGACTCATGAACAACAAAAAGAATTTATAGATAAATATTTTTTAACTATATCACGAGAAAGTGGTTTAATGTCTGGATTTTTGGCTGTATATAGAATCCTAAAAGAACAAGGGAATGAATTTGTAGTAATTACAGGAAGAGGCGATTTCCTTGAAGAAATGAAAGATGATGCAATGAGAGTTTTAGAAGAGAATAATATTAAATTTGATAAATATTATTGGAAAATTGGAGATAAACTAGAAATTTGCCAAAATGAGAATGTAGATATAATGATAGATGACGATTGGCGTATAATAAAAAGATTATCTGAAAATGGAATAAAAACACTTTATTTTAGGGATACTAATTTAAAAAAACTAGAAGAAAATGACTTTGTAAAAGAAGTTAACAACTGGGGAGACGTATATAGACAATTAGTAGGTAGTAAATAATATATATTAAAAAGTTCTTACAACTTTGTAGGAACTTTTTTTATTTGTAATAAATAAGTGTTAAATAGAGCATAATAAAAAGGAAAAATTTAGGAGAGAGTTTATATGATTTTTGTTCTAATTTTCTTTTTTGTTATTTTAATTTTAGAAATACTAATTTTAGGACTAATATTTTCATCAATTATTATTAATATTGAAAATCTAGAAGTTGAAACTAAAAACAAAAAAATATATGTAGATGGAATGGTTGTAAAAGTAGATTTTAAATTATATAAAATTATAAAGATATTAAGTATTAAATTTTATATGCATTATTTTAAAATCTTTGGAATTAAAATTTATTATAGAAAAGCTTTAAAATATGAAAATAAAAAAGAACTCGGAGAAAAAATATTTGATTTTATAAAAAAGCATAAGATTAAAATAAAGACTCTTAGACCAGAGCTTGAATATTTTAAATTATACTTAAATTTTGGTACAGAAGATGCAATAGCTACTTCAATATTAACAGCAACTTTTTCAGGAATAATTGTACTTTTATTAAGAAAATTTGTAAGAGAATATAAAGAAGAAAATTATAATTTTAAAATTACTCCAAACTATTTAAATAATAATAATTTTAATATGAAATTTAAAAGTAGAATTAATTTACAAATGTTAGAAGTTATAGGAAAAATATAAATAACTATTGAATTATTTCTTTGATAGTGTTATTATTTGTAAAATTTAAAATAGTTTTATTCGAACTTATTTTTTTCTTAGGCAATTCGCCTCAAAAATCAAAGAATATTATATTGAAAACAAATAATTAGTATGTTATTATAAAAGTATGATTATAACAATGATGGCGAAATTATAAAAATAAAAGGATTGGAGTAATTTTATGAGACCAAAGGCTATAGAAGTTGACGCATTAGAAAATTATATTTTAAGAATTAAATTTGATAATAATGAAATAAAATATTTTGATGTAAAACCATATTTAAAATATAAAGCTTTTGAAAAAGTAAAAGATGAAAATAATTTTAAAAAAGTTAAAATATCTGGATTATCAATAGAATGGTATAATGGACCAGATATTTGTCCTGATGAACTATATAATAATAGTTTTATTCAATAATAACAAGAATATTATTATTTTAAATTTTAAACACATACTAACTTTAAAGTATGTGTTTTTTATTTGTATAACTTTAACATAATTTGCAGATAATAAATTTAAATTATTTTAAAGTAAGAAAGAAGGAAATATGTATGAGTGAACATCCAATAGAAGGTCTTATGGAGACTGCAATGAATAGCATTAAAGATATGATTGATGTAAATACTATAATAGGTGAACCTATTGAAACAAGTAATGGTATGGTTATAATACCAATATCAAAAGTTTCTGTGGGTTTTGCGGCAGGAGGTAGTGAATTTAAGGGTGAGACAGTAGATGAATATAAAAAGAAAGACAAAGAGGAAGAAGTACAGTACAGATTGCCATTTGGTGGTGGTAGTGGAGCTGGAATATCAATAAATCCAGTAGCATTTGTTATAGTATTAAAAGATTCAATAAAAGTGTTGCCAATTGAACATAATTCTGCAATAGAAAAATTAATGGACTATGTCCCAGATTTAATGGAAAAAGCAGATCTTATAATGGATAAAACTATGGAAAACAAAGTAAAAGAACCCAAAGAACCAAAAGAGCCAAAGGAACCAATAAAAAAATGTAAAATTATAAAAAAAGTAAAAATTAAACCAGTAGAAAATAAAGAAAATCAATCTGATGAAAGTTTTGAAGACGATGAAGACTTTATGAATGATGAATTATAGAAATTATTACTAATGTATGGAAGAAAATTGAGAATAGGAAAAATCCTATTCTTTTTTTGAATTTAAAAACAGAATAAATGTTTGTAAAAATGTTGAAAAAAATATGAATATATGATAAAATTATAAAACTTAAAATTAATATATGAAGTATAAATAAAATAATAAATATTATATAGAGGACTTATGGTAGATTTAGAAAAGGATATCCAATTTATAAAAGGAGTAGGACCTAATCGTGCTACTCTTTTAAATAAGATAGGAATACATAATTTAAAAGATTTAATTACATATTTTCCAAGAGAACATGAAGATAGAGGAAAAACAAAAGCGATTGCGGAATTGGTACATGGTGAGGAAACACTAATTTGTGCTTATCCAGTTGGAAGAATTAATGAACTAAGAATTAGAAAAAATCTAATGCTTTGTAAACTTATTGTTAGAGATGAAACTGGAAGTTGTCAAATTACATGGTATAATCAACCTTATTTAAAAAATGTTTTTAAACCAAATATAAGATATAAATTTTTTGGTAGAGTAACCAGAACTGCTGGAAAAATTGAAATGCAATCACCAGTATATGAGCCTGAAGACTCAAGCAAAAGCACAGGAAAAATAATTCCTATATATCCTTTAACATATAGTTTAACTCAAAACACAATTAGAAAAATAATTGAGTCTGGTTTGCAAGAAGTAATAGGAAATCTAGAAGAAGTTTTACCAGAATATATGATAAAAAAATATGGACTATTTGACTATAATACTGCAGTAAAACAAATACATTTTCCAGATAACTTTGAAAACTTTAACAAAGCCAGAAAAACACTTGCATTTGAAGAATTATTTTCAATGCAGCTTGCATTATTAAGATTAAAAACTAAGTATGAAACAAATAAACCAGGAATTGAATTTAGTAAAGATGCAAAAATGTCTGACATTATAAATTCACTTCCATTTAAACTAACAAAGGCACAACTAAGAGTTTTACAAGAAATAGATAGTGATATGGAATCATCAAAACCAATGAACAGATTACTACAAGGTGATGTTGGTTCAGGAAAAACTATAGTCGCATTAATTTCAGCATACAAAGCAGTTAAATCTGGATACCAAGCAGTTATAATGGCACCAACAGCAATACTAGCCACACAGCATTTAGAATCTTTTAATGAAATTTTAAAAAATTCTGGAATAAAATGTGAGCTTTTAATAAGCGGTATAACCAAAAAGAAGAAAGAAGATATTTTAGAAAGATTAAAAACAGGCGAAATCGATATTTTAATTGGAACACACGCTGTTTTAGAAGAAAACGTTGTATTTAATAAATTAGGTTTGGTTGTAACAGATGAGCAACATAGATTTGGTGTTAGACAAAGAAGTATAATTGTAGAAAAAGGAAATAATCCAGATGTTTTAGTTATGACAGCAACTCCAATACCTAGAACGCTTGCATTAATTCTTTATGGAGATTTGGATATATCAGTAATAGATGAGTTACCACCAAACAGAAAGAAAATTGAAACTTATGCAGTTACAAAAGGTATGGAGCAAAGAGTAAACAACTTTATTGCAAAAAATGTTAATGAAGGAAGACAATGTTACATAGTATGTCCGCTAGTTGAAGAAAATGAAGAAATAGATGCAAAATCTGTAATGGAAATATATGAAAATTATAAAAAGAATATTTTTCCAAATTACAGAGTAGAATATTTACATGGAAAAATGAAAACAAAAGAAAAAGATGCTATAATGGATGAATTTAAAAATGGAAATATAGATATTTTAATTTCAACTACAGTTATAGAAGTTGGTGTTAATGTTCCAAATAGCAATATAATGGTTATTGAAAATGCTGAAAGATTTGGATTAGCACAACTTCACCAATTAAGAGGAAGAGTTGGTCGTCGGAGAATATCAATCATTTTGTATATTAAAATATCAAGGAAATTCACAAATTATTAGAGAAAGAATGAAAGTTATTTCAAGTACAAACGATGGATTTATTATTTCTGAAAAAGATTTAGAATTACGTGGTTCTGGTGAATTTTTTGGAACAAAACAACATGGTATTCCAGAATTTAAAATTGCAAATTTGTTTGAAGATATTGCATTATTAAAGCAAGCACAAGGAATAGCAATAGAAATAATAGATAAAGATCCATTACTAGAAAAGGAAGAAAATTTACCATTAAAGAAATTAGTAGAAGAGAAATTTAAAGATAGAATTGAAATATAATTCACCTAAATTTCACCTTACTGCGATTGACAAAAGTCTATAAAGATAATAAAATATAAACGTTAGATTTTAAGAAAAAGAGGATGTTGAATGAAAGTATTTTTACTATTAATAGGAATTATATCACTTGTTTTTGGTGTGAAATTTATATATGATGCAAGACCAATAGTAAAAAAATATTTTGGTTTAGGAGATAAAAATGAAGCTACATTAGGATTAAAAGTATTAGGCTTTTTACTTTCTATAGTTGGCGGAACTTTAATATATTTTATGTATTAGTTTACATTTATAACATTATAAGAAAAGAGGAGATTATATGAAAATAACTTATGAAAATAAAGATTATGAAGTACAAGAAGGGCTTACAATAAGAGAAGCTTTAAAAGAACAAATTGAAGCAAGCAAAGTGAAAGATATTATTGCTGCAAGATTAAATAACACAATAGAATCATTAAATTTACCACTTACAAAAGACCATAGTGGTGAAATAGAATTTATAAGTAGAAATGAAAGAGATGGAAGAAATATATATATAAGAGGATTACTTTTTGTTATGAGTAAAGCTTTTGCAGAAGTATGCCCAGAAGCACTTTTAACAGTTAATTACCAATTATCAAATGCTATGTTTGGAACAGTTGACAATATGGAAGTTACTGATGAAATGATAAAAAAAGTAAAAGTTAAAATGCTTGAAATAGTAAATAAAGATATACCAATATTAAAGAAAATAATGACACAAGAAGAAGCTGAAGAGTTTTATAAAAAGGAAACAACAATAAAAGGAAAGCTTCAAACAGCTATAGATAAAGACAAAGTATCTTTATATTATTGTGAAGATTATTATAACTATTTCTACGGTACAATGCCAATTTCTACAGGATTTGCAAAAGTTTTTGATTTAGAAAAATATAGAAATGGATTTTTAGTTAAATATCCAAGTGTTACAGAACCAGATCATATACAAGAAACTAAGGAATCATTAAAATTAGTTTCTGCCATGGATGAATATGATGAAATTTATAGATTAATGAAAATAAATACTGTACATAGATTAAACAGAAAAGTCAAAGAACCAAAAGGAGAAAAAGAATTAATTCTATTCTCAGAAGCTTTACATGAAAAGAAAATAGCTGAAATTGCTAATAAAATAAAAGAACATGGAAATGTTAGAATGGTTTTAATTGCAGGACCTTCATCTTCAGGAAAAACAACTTTTGCAGGAAAACTTGGAATGAGTTTAAGAGTAAATGGAATTAAACCAGTTACAATTTCAGTAGATAATTATTTTGTTGAAAGAGAAAATAATCCAAAAGATGAACATGGAAATTATGATTTTGAATGCATAGAAGCTTTAGATTTAGATTTATTTAATAGTCAATTAGTAGATTTATTAGCAGGAAAAGAAGTAAGCCTTCCAACATTTAATTTTACAACAGGAAAAAAAGAATATAGAGGAAATACTTTAAAATTAAAAGAAGATGAAATACTTGTTATAGAAGGAATTCATTGTATGAATGATAGACTAACAAGCTTAATTCCTAAAGAAAATAAATTTAAAGTTTATATTAGTGACTTAACAGTTTTAAATATAGATTACTATAATAGAATTTCAACAACAGATACAAGATTAATAAGAAGAATTGTAAGAGATTATAAATTTAGAAATTATTCAGCAGAGCACACTTTAAAAACATGGTATTCTGTAAATAGAGGAGAACAAAAAAATATATTCCCTTATCAAGAAGAAGCAGATTGTATGTTTAACTCATCAATTGTATATGAACTTTCAGTATTAAAAAATTATGCAATGCCTTTATTAGAAGAAATTCCTCAAACATCAAGAGAATATAGTGAAGCTAGAAGATTAATAACATTACTTATGTATTTTGAAACAATGTCACCAGATAATGTTCCAAATAATTCATTATTAAGAGAATTTATAGGTGGAAGCATATTTGAAGATTAGTTAAAAGGAGGAGTTAACAAGTTTGTTAACCAATTTATAGAAATGGCAAATTTTACAGTAATAGATGAAGAATTTGTATGCGAAAACTGTGGTAATAAAGTAAAAAAATTAGGTTATTCATGTAGAAACCACTGTCCTATGTGTCTACATTCAAAACACGTAGATATAAATCCTGGTGATAGAGCTGAAGATTGCCATGGAATGCTAGAACCAATAGGTTTAGATATAACTAACCGAAAAGGATATGTAATTATTTTCAAATGCAAAAAATGTGGTGCAATAAGAAGAAATAAAGCTGCAGAAGATGATAATATGGATTTAATTATTAAATTAAGTGTAAAGGAAAATTAAAATTTAAATATGAAATTAAAAAGGTTAATTTTATTAATATTAATAATTATATGGGCAATACTAATATTTGGACTTTCTGGTCAAAGTGGTACAGAGTCTTCAGGGCTTAGTAGAAAATTAGTAGAAATTTTTACAAAAAATGAGGAAATTGTTAATATAGTAGAACCATATATTAGAAAAGTTGCTCATTTTAGTGAATATGGTTTAGGAGGAATACTATTTACATTATTACTAGATACATATAACTGGAAAGATAGAAAAATTTTGTTTATTTCAATTGCTCTTGGAATATGGTATGCCTCAATGGATGAAATTCATCAATTGCTTGTTGATGGTAGAAATGGAAGTATTATTGATGTATATATAGATACTTTAGGATTTTCAACAGGTGTGTGTCGGAATTATGGCAATTTTAAAAATAATACGTGCAATGTGTGATAATAATAAAGAAATGAAGAGGGTTAAAAATGGTTGATTTTAAAAGAATTGTTGCTGAAAAAATAGCAAAAGCTGCAGAATTAGATGTAGAAGAAATTTATAGTTATATTGAAATTCCACCAAATCAAGAAATGGGAGATTATGCTTTTCCATGTTTTAAACTTGCAAAAACATTAAGAAAAGCACCACCAGTTATTGCAACAGAATTAAAGGAAAAAATAGAGGAAGATAATAATATAAAATCAGTAGATATTGCTGGTGGATATTTAAATTTTTATATAAATAAATTAGAACTAGTAAAAAATGTTTTAGAAGAAATTAATTTAAAACAAGAAACTTATGGTTCAAATGAATCTGGAAAAGATAAAACAATAGTAATTGATTATTCATCACCAAATATTGCCAAACCTTTTCATATTGGTCATTTAAGAAATACAGTAATAGGTTCTGCATTATATAAAACATATAAGTATTTAGGATATAATACAATTAGTGTTAACCATTTAGGTGATTATGGAACTCAATTTGGAAAAATGATTGAAGGATATAAAAGATGGGGAACAGAATATGACTTAGAGTCTAATCCTATAGATGAATGTATGAACATATATGTTAGAATAAATAATCTTTGCAAAGAAGATGAAACAGTTCTAGAACAATGTAGAGAAAACTTCAAAAAGATTGAAGAAGGAGATTCATACTGCGTTGAAATTTGGAATAAATTTAAAAGTTTAAGTTTAAAAGAATTTCAAAAAATTTATGATTTATTAGGAGTAACCTTCGATTCTTTTAATGGAGAAGCTTTTTATTCAGATAAGATGGATGAAGTTGTTGAAATATTAGAAAAGAACAATACTTTAAAAGACTCTGAAGGTGCTAAAATTGTAGATTTAGAAGATAAAGGACTTGGAGTTTGCATGATAAAAAAATCAAATGGATCTACAAGTTATGCAACAAGAGATTTAGCTGCAGTTCTTTATAGAAGCAGAACATACAATTTTGATAAATGTTTATATGTTGTTGCTTATGAGCAAAATCTTCATTTTAAACAGATTTTTGAAGTTGCTAAAAACTTAAATATTCCAGAAAAATGTTTAAATGGATTAGAACACGTTGCTTATGGAATGGTAAGATTAACAACAGGAAAAATGTCTACTCGTGAAGGAACAGTTATAAAAGTAGATGAATTATTACAAGAGGCTATAGATAGAGTTCAAAAAGTAATAGAAGAAAAAAATCCAGATATGGAAAATAGAGAAGAAGAAGCTAAAAAAATTGGTATTGGAGCTGTTATTTTTAATAATGTATGTAGTACAATTATTAAAGACCAAGTATTTGATTGGAATACAGTATTAAACTTTAATGGTGAAACAGGGCCATATATTCAATATATTTATGTTAGAACAAAAAGTGTTTTAGAAAAAGCTGGATATGTTCCAAGCATAGATGAAGTTAATTTTGAACTTTTACAAGATAAAGAAAGCCTAAAAGTAATTCAAACATTATATAATTTTGAAAATGTATTAATGTCAGTTGTAGAAAAAAATGAACCATCACTTTTAGCAAGATATTTAATTGAGTTAAGTCAAAATTATAGTAATTTCTATAATGAAAATAAAATTATAGATGAAAATAAAGATTTGCAAAATGCAAGAGTATATTTAAGTTATGCAGTTGGAAATGTATTAAAAGTTGGAGCTAGTTTACTTGGTATACAAATGCCAAATAAAATGTAAATGAATATTAAAGGTATATATGACATATAATATTAAACGTAGTATAATCATATTACAAATTAAGTGTTCACAGAGAAATCAATGAAACACTAGAACTAAATGTGGGTAGCATTTAGTTCTTTTTTTATAGGTCTTATTAATAAAATCTTAATAAAGTCTATCTTTTTTCTTAATAAAGTTTTTATATAATGAAAACAGTAAAATGAGATTTTATAAAAGAGGCGATATTATGAATTTATTAAAAACATTAGTAATAATAATTAATTTTATATCAATAAGTTATATGCTATATTACTTAGTAATTGCATTATTTGCATTTAAAAAAGATAAATTGAAATTAAAAAATAATATTTATAAAAAGTTTGCAGTAGTAATACCAGCAAGGAATGAAGAAACTGTAATAGGGAACCTTGTTCAAAGTCTAAATAATCAAAATTATCCAAAAGATAAATATGACATATATGTAGTACCAAATAATTGTGATGATAATACAGAAGAAATAGCCAAAAGCTATAATGCAAAAATAATAAGTTGTGAAAATATTATAACAAAATCTAAAGGAGATGTTTTAAGATATATTTTTAAATATTTAGATTCAAGTGATTATGATGCATATTTAATATTTGATGCAGATAATATTGTTCACCCAAATTTTATAGAAGAAATGAATAATACGTTATGTAATGGTTACAGAGTTGCACAAGGATATAGAGATAGTAAAAATCCTTCAGATACATGGATTTCAAGTTCACATTCACTTCATTATATAATTCAAAACTATTTTATGAATAGAGCAAGAAACAATATAAATAGGTCTTGCTTTGTAAATGGAACAGGATTTATGATTTCAAAAGAATACTTAAATGAAAACGGATATAATTCATTAACAATTACAGAAGATATAGAACTTAATGTAAATTGTGGTTTAAATAATGAAAGAATTGCGTTTGTAGAAAATGCAATAACTTATGATGAACAACCAATTAGTTTTAAGGTATCTTGGAAACAAAGAAAAAGATGGTCTGTTGGAACTTTACAATGCTTAAAAGCTTATTGGAGTAAAATTGTAAAAGATATCTTTAAAAATAAAAATTTTGGATCAGTAGAATCAATAATGTTTTTAACAGCACCATTAGTTCAATTAATTGGTAGTTTTAATATTATATTACAAGTGATAGTAGATTTCTTAACAGACAAAAAAATAAATTATCTATCAAAAGCTATACTATTAGTTTTATATTATATTAGTAATATAATGCTTACTATTGGAATTATAAAAATCAGCCAAAAGCAAGTTAAAAATTATATAAAAGGTATTGTTTTATTGCCTCTATTTTACTTATCATGGGTACCAATAAATATTGTTGCACTATTTGAAAAGAATTCAAGTTGGGAAAGAATAGAACATACAAGAACTATTAGTTTGGACAATATTTTAGAATATAATTATTTAAATAAAAATGGAGTAAAATATGAAGAATAAAAAAATAAAAATTATTAGAGCTATTATTTTAATTTTAATATTATTAATAATGATATTAACAACAATAAAAATGTTTCCAATATTTAAAAGCATTGCAACAGAAGAAGGAAGAACCAGTTTTAAAACTAATGTAGAGAATTCAGGATTTCAAGGGATCCTTATGATTTTAGGATTAATGTTTGCACAAATATTTTTTCCAATACTTCCTGGAGAACCAGTTGAATTATTAGCAGGAATGTGTTTTGGAACATTTGGAGGTTTACTAGTACTATATGTAGGAGTATTTTTAATAACTATTTTAATTTATTTTCTAGTTAGAAAATTTGGAAAAGATTTTATTTGCACATTTGTTTCTGAAGAAAAAATTGCTAAAATTGAGAATAGTAAAATATGGAATAATCCTAATAAAATTAGAACATTACTTTTTTTATCTTTCTTTATACCAGGACTTCCAAAAGATATATTGGTATATATAGGAGGGTTGCTTCCAATTAATCCAATAGAATTTATATTAATATCTACTTTGGCAAGATTTCCTTCAATAATATCTTCAACAATTGCAGGAAGCAATATTTTATATGGAAATTGGAGTGTAATTTTAATCACTTACGCAATAACATTTACAATTTCAGGTGCTTTGTTACTATTTTTAAATAAAAAACCAGATTTAGCCAATAGTTTAATTAATTATAAAAAACAAACAAATAACTAGAGTTTATAAAATTAATGATGATGAGATAATTTGACTTATTTATGTAAACATAGTATAATATAAATGATATGCACATTTTTGAAATGTATATTTTGAACTCATTAACAATTTTATTGAAAAACAGGAGGAGCAAAGTATGAGTCAAATTAAATTACCTATGGAAAAAATCGAACTGGATCACGTGGACATCGTTACATCACATATGTGTAACAACCGGTGCAAGCATTGCATCGATAAGTTTATCAGAACATCCACACAGGTTATTTCGCTGGAAACAATCGATAAGTTTTTGAGCCTTATACGGCAGTATACCGACAAACAGCTGGAAGTACTGCTGCTGGGCGGAGAACCAACAGTTTTGGCAACTGACAAATTAATTGCCATTGCAGAATTGGTTCATAGCAAGGGTTTTCTGGTGATGATGAGCACAAACGGCATTCTCAAGGATAAAATCATTCAGCTGATCCCATACTATGATTCCATTCAAATTACTGTAAACAGCGATGAGGAAATCGATTTCTGGCGGCAGTGGTCAGATAAAGTAAACATCAAATTATCTGGCGACTCGGAGCTAACTATGGAGAAACTGGAACACTTTGTGGAATACACAGAGGGATTTTACAGGAGATCCATTAGTATGTATTTTACACCGGATTTCAATGAACTCTGCACAGATGCAGAAATTTGGAAGCTGCTGGATACGCTTGAATGGCAAAGAAACGGCTCTTATATGTATACATTCTATAAAGGAGTAAGAATAAAGAAGTGTATACATGGAGAAACAAACATTGTGGATGAGCCGACTGTTCCCAAAGTTTATCCGAATGGAAACTATAACAAAACCTGGTGCGATGAGGAACTGGATGACTATTTGAGTGGCTCATGGAACGATTAGTTTTTAGGTAATTAAAAACCTTTCCACTAAAACTTTTTATGGAGAGGATGGTGTTTTTCTAAATGTACCTTGTAGACTAAATAGTGAAAAGAGGAGAAAAACATAATGAAGTGGAGCAAAGAGATTTTGGCAAACAATGATGCTTTAGAACCTGCAACTCAGACAGGAGATGTATTCATTCTGGATCGGAGAGAAAAAGGTGAAAGGCTGGAAAACGGTAAAAAGATTGAAAGAGGGTATGCAATTTATAAGCTGGTAAGTAGCAATTCTGATGAAGCATACATCTTCGTTATGGAAAGCAATCTGGCGCCGTCATTATACAATCCGCCTATCCTTCTTACCGAAGATGAGGCTCTGGAGTTTCTGAACAATCCGGAAAAGGCATCAATATATTCTTACAATAAATGGCTTAACTGCTACCGCTAAATCAAAAAGGCTGCCCTGGAGATTTTTCCCAGGGCAGCCTTTTTTGATACTCAAATGTTAAAAAATTAAATATTATAGAAAATTTAACTAACTAATATTGACATTATTTAAAATAAATATAATAATATAGTATATATATTTATGGAGGTGAATTAAATGAAATATAGATGTACAATATGTGGTTATATTTATGATGAAGCTGTAGAAGGAACAAAATTTGAAGATTTACCAGATACATGGGTTTGCCCACTTTGCGGAGTAGGAAAAGAAATGTTTGAAAAAGTTGAAGACTAGTTTCACTAAAAATAGGCAAGAATGCCTATTTTTTTTATAATATAAAAATATCACCTATAAGATATTTATGGGTGATATTTTAATTAATAATTTATTTTAATATTGTTATTATAGATTTTACAACAATTTCTTTCATAATGTCATAATTCATATCTTTGTGTTTGTGATACACAACTTCATGACATAGATTATCTATCATAGAAATAATTAAATGTGCTTTTTCTTTTATGTTATCTGTTTGAATATTTTTGCTTTCTAGAACTGAAATTAATGTATTTGTAGCTTGAATTTCTTGCTCAAAAAATATTTTTGCAACATCTGGGTCTGAGTGTTGAAGAGAATAAATTTCTTCATGTGCAGCCTCAGATATTTTATGATTTTTTATGGATTTATTTATTACACTAATTAAGTCTTCTTCTAAAGTACTTGATTTAGATTTTGAAATAGATATTTCGTTTATAGGGAAAAGCAAACTTTTTGAATATTGTTCAATCCCTTGAAGAAAAATATCTCTTTTATCATTAAAATATTGATAAACAATTCCTGTTGAAACTCCAGCAGCTTTAGCTATTTCAGCAGTATTAGTGTTATGATATCCTTTTTCACAAATTAAGTCAAAACCATATTTTATAATTTTTTCCTTTTTTTCAATTGAACGTTTTTGAATAGGTTCTCTAATTTCTTGATTTCCCATAATAATACCTTCTTTCTAATATTCATAGTATAAAGTATTTAAGACAAAAAGTCAATCTTTCTACAATGTGAAAAAAAATTCACATTTACCATTGACATTAAATAAAAGTTAGAATATAATCACTACAAAAGATGAAATAAATTTCATATTGAGTGGAGGTAAAATTATGAAGCTAGATGAACTTAAAGTTGGTCAAAAAGCAAAAGTTTTAAGCCTAAATGTCGAAAACAAAGAGATTAGAAGACATTTATTAGATATGGGAATAACAAGAGGTGTAGAAGTAAGAGTAAAAAAAGTTGCACCTATGGGAGATCCTATAGACATAGAATTAAGAGATTATGAACTATGTATTAGAAAAGCTGATTTAAGCAAAATTGAAGTGGAGGTGATTAAATAATGAAAGTTGCATTAGTAGGAAATCAGAACAGTGGAAAAACAACATTATTTAATTGTTTAACAGGAATGAACGCAAAAATAGGAAACTGGCCTGGTGTAACAATAGAAAAGAAAACTGGAAAAATAAAAGGAACAGAACATGAAATTACAGATTTACCTGGAATTTATTCTTTAAGTCCATATAGTGCAGAAGAAGAAGTATCAAGACAATTTATATTTGAAGAAAATCCAGAAGTTATAATAAATATAGTAGATGCCACTTCACTAGAAAGAAGTTTATATTTAACTACTCAATTAATGGAACTAAATACAAAAGTTATTGTGGCTTTAAATATGGCAGATATATTAGAGAAAAAAGGAATTTCAATAGATGTAAAAAAATTAGAAAAATTATTGGGAACAAAAATTTATAAAATATCTGCTTTAAAAGAAACAGGAATTGATGAATTAATAAAAGAAATTAATAATACTACAGATTTACAAAGAAAAGAAGTTTTTGATTCTTCTATAGAAAATTCTATAAAACAAATAGAAGATAAAATAAGTTCAAAACACAAAAAGTTTGTTGCTGTTAAATTATTAGAGAATGATGAAAGATTTAAAGAAAATAGAAATATTGAAATTGATAAAATTGTTTTAAATTTAGAAGAAAATTATGATACAGATTTAGAAGAAGTTATAGCGACAGAAAGATATAGTTTTATTGAAAAAGTAAAAAAAGAATCTGTTATTAAGAAGAAAACATCAGAATCTTTATCAGATAAGCTAGATAAAATATTCTTAAATAAATTTGCTGCATTTCCTATATTTGTAGTAATAATGTTTTTAGTTTATTATTTATCTGTTGGTATTGTAGGAAGTGCAACAGTTGAATGGGTTGGTTCAGGAGTTGATTTTATTGGAGAAAATGTAAGTGAATTTTTAGAAAATATTGGAACTTCTGAAATACTAAACAGCTTAGTTGTAGATGGAATTATCGCAGGTGTGGGAGCTGTACTTGGATTTGTTCCTCAATTAATTATATTATTCTTATGTATAGTTCTATTAGAAACAACTGGATATATGTCAAGAATTGCTTTGCTTTTAGATAGAATATTTAGGAAAATAGGATTGAGTGGAAAAAGTCTAATTCCATTTATAGTTGGCTCTGGATGCTCAGTGCCAGGAATTATGGGTGCAAGAATAATTGAAAATGAAGATGAAAGGAAAATGACAACTATACTTACACCATTTATACCATGTAGTGCAAAATTGCCTATAATAGCTTTATTTGCAGGATATTTCTTTGAAGAAAATTCTGGATTTGTATCAGCTTCTCTATATTTCTTTGCAATTGCAGTTATAATATTAAGTGCAATTATTATGAAAAAATTTGTATTTACAAAAACTTCAAGTACATATATTTCTGAATTACCAGAATATAAAATACCAAGTATAAAATATGTTGCCAAAGATGTATTTGATAAAGTTATTGCTTTTATAAAAAGAGCAGGAACGGTAATTTTACTATGTTCGATAATTATTTGGTTTTTATTATCATTCTCATTTAGTTTAGAATATGGAGTAGATATAGAAGATAGTATTTTAGCAGAAGTAGGAAATAAAATATCATGGATATTCTATCCAATGATAGGAGAGAATAGTTGGGGAGCAACAGTTTCTGCAATACAAGGTTTGGTAGCAAAAGAACAAGTTGTTTCTTCAATGGCAGTTATAGCAGGATTAGCAGAAGATGTAGAAGAAGGTAGTGAAATCTTTGGAAACGGAAGCATATTTAGTTCGTTCACAGCTGCATCTGCTTATGCATTTATGGTATTTAACTTATTTAGTGCACCATGCTTTGGAGCAATAGGAGCAATGAGAAGAGAACTAGGTGGAACAAAGAAAATGCTAAAAGCGGTTGCTTTTCAAACAGTATGTGCATGGATATTAGCTGTTGTTGTATATCAAATTGGAAGTAGAATTGAAAGCGGTGTACTTAATGTTGCAAATGTAATAGTAGGAGGAATAATAATAGCTATCGTGCTAGGAGTTATTGTTTCAAAAATTGGAAAAAAAGATGGAGAATGTTCAAGTTGCCCTTATTTCGATGGATGTTCTAAAAAATAAATACATAATATAGTTACAGTTTTTTAAAATACCGAATATTATATATAAGAAAATCAGCGAACATTTAATTTAAAAGATGTTCGCTTTTTCTAAAAATAGAACTTAAAAGGAGATGAAAATGAATTTAGCATTAGGAATAGCCATTCCTTTTATAGGAACGTCTTTAGGTGCATTAATGGTTTTCTTTATGAAGAATGAAATAAATTCAAAAATAGAAAAGTTATTACTTGGATTTGCTTCAGGAGTAATGATTGCAGCATCAGTATGGTCATTAATAATTCCAGCAATAGAAATGGCAGAAGAACAAGGTGTAGTTGGATGGATACCTGCTACAATAGGATTTATACTTGGAATTATTTTTTTAATGTTAATAGATGTAATAGTACCACATTTAGAGAATAATGTTGCAAAAGGAATTAAAACAACAAAACTAAATAAAACTACAATGCTTATATTAGCAGTAACTCTTCACAACATACCCGAAGGCATGGCAGTTCGGTGTTGTATTTGCAAGCGCATTAACTGCTGGATCAGGAATTACTATGGCAGCAGCATTTGCTTTAGCGATAGGAATTGCAGTTCAAAATTTTCCAGAAGGAGCAATTATTTCAATGCCACTTAAAAGCACTGGAGTATCAAAAACTAGAGCTTTTATTTATGGTGTTTTATCTGGAATAGTTGAACCAATTGCTGCAATAATTACGATTTTACTTACTAGCATGGTTGTACCAATACTTCCATATTTATTAGCATTTGCTGCAGGTGCAATGATATATGTTGTTGTTGATGAATTAATTCCAGAATCACAAAATATATGTCATTTATCAAGGTTTGGAACAATAGGGGTTACAATGGGATTTTTAATTATGATGATATTAGATGTGAGTTTAGGATAAATAGCAATTTGTATTGGATGTTAACAAATTTATAAAATGAATTTTGTTTATAAAAAATTAATATCTATAATTTGAATTTTATGCAAATTGTGGTATAATAATATATATAAATCATAGTTTAAGCTTTTAAGATATCATACCGCAGTTTTTTCATTTTATTAATTTCTGGACTGAATGTATCTTTAAAAGCTTAATAAATATAGCACTACAGACTGTAGTGCTTTTTTTTGAAATTATAGTATAAAAATATTGTAAAATGTGATATATATATACTGATATTAATATATTGTTAATATCAGTTTTTATTTGGAGGATATTTTATGAAAGTATTATTAGTAAATGGAAGCCCAAGAAGAGGGGGAACTTATTGTGCTTTAACAAAAGTGGCAGAGTCTTTAAAAGAAGAAGGAATAGATTCAGAAATATTTGATTTAGGAAATAAACCAGTTAACGACTGTATTGGTTGTGCACATTGTATGAGAAACAAAACTAATAGATGTGTTTTTGACGGAGATATAGTAAATGAGCTTATAGAAAAAGCAAAAGAATTTGATGGATATATATTTGGAACACCAGTATATTATGCTCATCCAACAGGAAGAATTTTATCTGTTTTAGATAGGGTATTTTATGCAGGAAAGAAAGTATTTGAGTTTAAACCAGCAGCTGCAATTGCGTGTGCCAGAAGAGCAGGAACATCTGCTTCACTTGATGTTTTAAACAAATATTTTACAATAAGCCAAATGCCAGTTGTTTCATCTACATACTGGAATACAATTCATGGCAATAATGAAGAAGAAACAGCAATAGACGAAGAAGGTATGCAAACAATGTATAACTTAGGCAAAAATATGGCATGGATGTTAAATTGTATTGAAGCTGGGAAAAAGGCAGGAATTAGTTATCCTGAAAATTCAAAAAAATATACTAATTTTATAAGAAAAAATTAAATTTGCTTGCTATTTTTAATGAAATGTGATATAGTATAACAAGTTTATAAAAGAACTCAAATGAAATTATTTTAAAATATTTATCTTCTCATTAGATTGGTTAAGTAGAAAAGTAATTCAAATCAGTTTTTTAAAAGGAGGTAAATATGGAAACAAATTATGAAGACATTACTATTATATGTAAAGATTGCGGAAATGAATTTGTATTTTCTGCAGGTGAACAACAATTCTATGCTGAAAAAGGTTTTACAAACCAACCAGTAAGATGTCCAGCTTGTAGAAAAGCTAAAAAACAACAAAATAATAGAAATTATTAGAAAATAGAAAAGACTTCCATAAAAGGAAGTCTTTTTTTTATTTATTACATCCACAAGAATTATCGTTGTTATTATTCATAAAAAATTTATTTCTTTGATATAGTTTTTCTTGAACACCATTTAAAGCTTCACCAAATCTTTGGAAATGAACAACTTCACGTTCTCTTAAATATCTTAATACATCAACAACATCGCTATCGTCTTTGCATAAGTCTATTAATTTTTCATAAGTTGCACGAGCTTTTTGTTCTGCTGCTAAATCTTCAGTTAAATCTGCAACAGGGTCACCTTTTACTGCAAGAGCTGCAGCCGTGAAAGGAAAACCGCTAGCGGCTTGAGGATAAACACCCCAGCCATGATCAGTATAGTAAGGACCCATTCCAGCTTTTTCTAATTCTTCAGGAGTTGCTCCGTCTGTTAATTGATGAACTAAAGTACCTACCATTTCTAAATGCGCAAGTTCGTCAGAACTACGATGATGTCAATAATAATATATTAGACTATATGATAATATTTTGATACTAATATATGAGAACATTTGAAAATTTAGTTGATAATTTTACAAAATATTTTAAAATGTAAAGTCTATTTTACAAAATTTAAAAGTTTGTTTTATGGTATAATTTATAAAAATGTTTTAAAATTTAATTATAAATTTCAAATGAAAAGGAGTAAGAAATGGGAAAAAGTATAAAGAAATTTGAGTTTTTAGGAGAAAAACTACTGGAATTTAGAAAAGAAAAAGGACTATCTCAAGAAGAATTAGCTAATAAAATAAATGTATCTAGACAATCGATACATTTGTGGGAATCAGGAAAAATGACACCAGATATAGAAAATATTATTAGTTTATGTGACGTATTAGAAATTAAAACCAGTCAATTAACTAATGGATTAGAGCTTATAGAAAATAGTAAAAAGTTCAATAAAACATTTAATAAAAGAAAAATAACATCTTTTGTATTAAAGTTACTTTTAATATTATTAATTATATATTTAATTATTTCATTAAGAAAATCTATTATATTAATGCGATTAAGCAATAATGGCAATAAATATTTTGGATTAGATAATTATAGTTATACAGAAAAAAATTATTATATGGAAAATGTGACAACTTCAAAAGGAATGTATACACTAGAAGTATATTATAAAGATAAAGTTTGTAAAAAAATATATAAAGATTCTATTGGCAGTAATATAATTAGTTATGAAGATTATCAAAATAATATAAGATATAATTTCGATTTAATAAATAATACCTTTGAGGAAAATTTAAGTTATAATATTGAACTTCCAGATAATATTTCAATACAGGTAGGACTTCCAACTTTGCCAACATATGGAAAAGAATATCAAATTATAAATTTTATATATGGATTTAATCCTTTTTTTACAATAGAAAGTAATAAATCTGAATATATTTTTAAATGGTCAAATAAATATGATAATTATACAGAAAAAACTACAGAAAAGGTCGATAAAAATAGTGGTTTAGTAAGTGAAAGATATGTATTTAAAGATGATGGTACATACATATTAACAAACTATGAAATTAATATAAATGCTACTACAAACGAGCAAATTAAACTTTTAGATAAAAGTAATTATCAAAAGAAAAATTAAATAGTAAAGTGGATAGATACTTCTATCCACTTTACCTTAGCAGAGAGCCTTATTACTTATAAGTTACTTAATATTAAAATACGATTCTAAAAGTAGTGTTTAATCAAAGACTTGAACAACAGCATAAGCATAATTGTCAACGCCTTGATGACGGGTAACAGTGATTGTATAAGTTCCTGCAGGTGCATATGCAAGCGTAAACTTAGCAGAACCTCCATTACCACCAATCAACTGGGTATCCGAGTTACCATTGGGACGAATTAATGTGACATAGTAGTTTGCATTCTGATTGCCGTGAACATTTACCACAAAGTCTGCACTCCAGTTGGCAGAAGAAAGATATACGGTACAAGTAGATGATGTTCTCAAATCACTGATACCACCTGTGGTCAAAAGATTACCAAGACCATATGTAGAACTTTCTTCTGAGCCAGTGGCTACATTAATGCCAGTATCAGTTTCAGCCGCAAAAGCGACCAAAGAAGTGGAAAGGCACAAAACGCAAGCCAGTGCAAAGATACAAAACCGCTTAAAAATGTTTTTCATAAAAAAGCTCCTTTCTCAATTAAGTGGTTCTCTGCTATATTACAAAAACTAGTGTAACATTATGTCACAAAAGTTTTGTAACCAATTCGATTATATTACTTGCAATCGACTTAATTATGTTAAAACAAAATATGGGAAAAAGCAAGAAAAGAGTAATATTGTGTATATAAGAGTAAAAAAGTGTAAAAAGGGGGATTTATAATAAGAAGTGTAATAAGAAAAGAATTAATAAATTTAGGTTATAACATATCAAATAAAGGAACAATATATTTGATTGATGTATTAGATGCTATTTATAATTCAAATAATTATTTAAAAATGATGTCAAACTTAGAAAATAATGTATACTTAATTATTGCACAAAAGTATAATACTAATGTAAGAACACTAAAGTCAAATATTGTAAAAGCTACTGAAAGAATGTACGAATTGAGATGTAAAAAGATAAAGAAAAAGAGTGATACCAAAATTACTCCTAAAGCAGTTGTCTTCTTGATAATTGATAAATTAAAAAATGAAAATGTTTCTTTTAAATAAATAATAAAGATATAATTGAATATGTATCAAATAAGAAGTAGTGTAAATTATAGATAAATAATTATACTATTTCTTATTTATTTTCTAAAATATTTATAAATAATATTGATAGATTTTTGTGGTTTAAAACAATAATTATATTCTATATTAAAAACTGAATAGAAGTTTTATTAAAAAGTAATTATTAGTAAATATGTGAATAGTATAAATAAGAATATTATTTATTGAAAGAGGTGTTTTAAACAATGTTAGAAGAACATATTTTAAATAATACCAAAGTAAAATTCTATGATACTTATATTACGAAAAATATATTAAAGCAAAAAGAATATATAGATAATGTAATTAGTAATTTAATATATACAATAAGCAAAACCTCATTATTATAAACTTTTAGATCTGAATAAATCTAAAAATTTATAAAGAAAGGGGGAAAATTTGCAAAATGATAATAGATATGCAATGTATATAAGAAAGTCAAGAGAAGATGAAGAAATTGAAAAATACGAAGAAGGTGACTCGCTAGAAAGACAAGAAAAAAGATTAAAGGATTATGCAGAAAGTAGAAATTTAAAAATTAGTAAAATATATAAAGAAATTGTAAGTGGAGAAACAATTAGCGAAAGAAAAGAAATGCAGAATTTATTGAGAGATGTTGAAAATGAATTATGGTCAGGAGTATTAGTCATAGAAGTGGAGAGATTAGCTCGTGGTGATACATCTGACCAAGGTAGAGTTGCCAAAGCTTTTAAATATTCACACACAAAAATTATTACTCCTATGAAAACTTATGACCCAGATAATGAATTTGATGAAGAATATTTTGAATTTGGTTTGTTTATGAGTAGAAGGGAATATAAGGTAATTAATAGAAGACTTCAAAGAGGGAGAGAAATTTCAATATCTGAAGGAAAATATGTCGGAAATATTAGCCCGTTTGGCTATGATAGAGTTAAATTAGAAAATTGCAAAGGTTATACTCTTTCAATTAATGAAATAGAAGCTCCTATTGTAAAAGAAATTTTTAGATTATATGCTTCTGAAAATATTTCATTAAATGAAATTGCAAGAAGACTAAATAACATGAATTTAAAACCAAGAATTGCAAATGAATGGACAATATCTTCTGTAAAAGATATTCTTAATAATCCTACATATACAGGCAAAATTGTATGGAATAGAAGAAAACAAAAAAAGAGAATGAAAAATGGTAATGTTATAGTTAGTAGACCTCGAAACAGTGAATATTTAATATATGAAGGTTTACACGACCCAATTATAGATAATGAAACATGGGAAATTGTTCAAAGTAAAAGAAGTCAAAATGTACCAAAAGTAAAACATTCTAATATTATACAGAATACTTTAACAGGTATAGTGTTTTGTGAAAAATGTGGTAAAGCAATGCAAAGAAGACCATACAATAAAGCCAATAAGCCAGCCACATTAATGTGTCCCAATAATAAATGTGATAATATAAGCTCAAAACTTTATATTGTAGAAGACAAGCTGTTAGAAGCTTTGAAAATTTGGCTTCAAAACTATAAAGTAGAGTGTAAAATACAAGATGTTTCAAAAAATGATAATACTGAAATAATAAATCAGTCTATCATTTCAATAAAAAAAGAAATTGAAAAAGAAAACAAAAAGCTAAATAAAGTATATGATTTTTTTGAAAATGATATTTATAGTATAGATGATTTTTCAAGTCGTGCAAAAGTTATAAAAGAAAATATATCAAAATTAGAAGATAAGTTAAAAGAATATGAAAAAAATTTACTTGAAAATGAAGAAATAAAAAAACAAAAAGAAATTGTAATTCCGAAATTTGAAAATGTAATTGACTTATACTATAAATTAGAAAATGCTGAAGATAAAAACACTTTACTAAAAAGTATTTTAGCTAAAGTTACATATTTAAAAACAGAAAAGTCTATAAAAAAAGACTCAGACCCTACAAATTTTGAATTACGAATATACCCTAAAGTACCTAAATTATAATTTTTTTTAATAGTCAATAGCTAAAGTTATAAATTAGAACTTTAGCTATTGACATCATCATGGCGCGAATTCTTCAGTTCCGAATATCATTTAATACAGCTTTTGATTTTTGATCTGGCATTCCAAATCTTTGAGATAAATATCGAAGAGATGCAGCAAGTTCACCATCAGGACCGCCATATTGAGAAATAATAGTTTGAGCCATTTTTGGATTTCTATTTTTTATTCTTATAGGATATTGCAAACTTTTTACATAATAATACATTAATAAGCACCCCTTTCCCAAGGCCATGGTTCGTCAATCCAATCCCATGTTTCTGATGAAAAATTGACTGTTAATGGTCCATATAATCTTTGATATTTTTGTGTTAATTCAATTACTTTTTCACTATATTCACTATGCATATTTATTGCTCTAGAATCTGTTGGATGTGTGTCTAAATATAATACTAAATCATTTACAGCAAAATTTAATGACATAATTTCATGCAATAAACTAGCTCTGTCTTGATTATTGCAAGGTTTATTACAACTCATATTTAAATTCCTCCATTTCTTAAATAATTTATGAAATCTATTGATTGTCCTGGATAGTAAGGACTTACTAACTCCGGGAAAATAGTACCGTTTCTAAGACCTTCTGCAGGATTATAAGTTCTTGTCATTATTTGTGTTGGAGTATAAGCATGACCATATAAATAATTTACTGGAAATGGAGAACAGTTCATGCCTAAAGTTCCTGTAGTATCTGGAAAGATATTAATTGCATTAGAATTCGAATTTGAGTTTGGACAACTACGATTACAATTACAACTACACATAAAAATTCCTCCTTTTAGTTTTATATTATATACTATTCAAATTATGTAAAATTGTGAAAATAAAATGTGTTTTTTATATGAAAACTGTATGTTTTGTATCTTTTTGTTGAACTATATGTGATGAAAAAATGAAAAAATTTTAACTTACGTGAATTTATAATGAAAAATATTGCTCTAGTTTTTTTCATTTGTTAGTATATGGAATATTAATTGAAAAGGAGAAAATATATGAACAATTTAAGTACAGATATTTCAGTTGCAACTGAAATATTAGCAATAAAATTTTCTAAAAATATGTTTAATCCAAAAGAAGTAAAAAACATATTAAAAGAAAAAGAATTAGTTTCTTTAGGCGATAGAGAAACAATAGATAGAGTAATAAATATTTATGGAAATGAAATCAAGGAGGACATAAAAAATGGAGAGTTCTAATAATATACAAACTAAAACAGAATCAACAATTGATGAAAGATTGTCTGCAATGGCCTCACAAATAACAACTATAGAAGGATGGGAATCATACATAACACAATATCATCCAGCTTTTTGCGAGGTTCTTGCAAAATTAGAAACTAAAGTTAATGGCAATGGAGAAAAAAGTACATCAAAGCCAATAGCTGTTATTTTAGGAGGGCAACCAGGCGCTGGAAAGTCAGCCTTAATTGCCACTTATAAATCAAAATTAAAAAGCGAATATAATATAGATGCAGTAATCAATAATGCAGATTTTTATAGATTTTGTGTACCAGGAAGTTATAAAATAGCACAAGACTTTCCAGAAAGTGCTTCAAGAGTTACAGATCCTGTTGTTAAAATGATGAGGAAAAATTTGATGGAAGAATCAATTGCTCAAGGACAGAGTATTATAATTGAGAACACTCTAGGAGATACTATTGTAGTAGATAAAATGCAAGAAAGTAATGTTCATGATATTTGGCTTGCTTTAATGGCTGTTCCAAGAGCAGAATCATTATTGTCAGATTTTGAAAGATATATTAAAATGAAGGAATCTGCTGATGTTGCAAGATTAGTAAGTATAGAAGCACATGACAAGAGATTTAAAGCCCTTGACAAAATTGCAATTAAATTGGAAAATGAAGGTGTAAGAACTATAGTACATTCTAGAGGAGAAACTGAAAATGATTTTGTAAATATTGAGTATGATAGTTCAGATACAAATAGAAAATACGCAAATGTTCTTGATGCTATGAGTTCAATAAGAAAAAAAGAATTTTTAAAAGGTTCTTCTAATTACTTAGAAAGGTTAAAAATTATTAGAGAGAAGATGGAATCTTTTGGAATGACTAAAGATGAGGAAGAAGAACTAAAAAAATTAGAAGAAATTATAGGAAAATCTATATCAAAAGAAGAAAGTAGGGAAAGATAAATGGTTGATTTACATATACATACAACATATTCAGATGGTACAAAAAGTGTTATAGAAATTTTAAAACAAGCAGAAGAGTTAAATCTTGATTATATATCTATTACAGACCATGATAAATGTTCTGCATACAAAGAACTAGAAAACATTGATGTAAGTAAGTATTATTCAGGAAAGATTATAAAAGGAATTGAGATAAAATGCTTTTATAAAGGAAGTACAATAGAGGTACTTGGATATGATTATGATTTTGAAAAAATGAATTCTTGGGTTAATAACTTTTATGCAGATAAAGATAGAAAAATTATTGAAACAAAATATTTTAATAAGTTATATGACGTATGTGAAAAATTAAATTTAACAATGAGTAAAAGAGAAGATGTCAAATGGAATCCAGAGAACGATTGGGGAGGAAAGACTGTATATGATGAAATAAAAAAACATCCAGAAAATCAATCTAAACTTCCAGAAGATTTATGGAATAATGGAGTACAAACATTTTCAAAAAAATACTATTGTAATAAAGAAACAATTTGGTATCTTGATAAATCAGAAGATTATCCAAGTGTAGAAGAAGCTGTAAATGCTATTAAAAATGCAGGTGGGCTTGTATTTTTGCCTCATATTTATATATATAAATGGATGAAAGATATTCAAAAAGAGCTAGATGAACTAGTAAAAATTTATGAATTGGATGGAATAGAATGTTACCATAGTGATTTTACAGAAGAAAATATAAAAAACTTAAATGAGTATTGTGATAAAAACAATTTATTTAAGAGTGGTGGAAGCGATTATCATGGAGAAAATAAACCTACTATTAATTTGGCAATAGGAAAAGGGAATTTAAAAATTCCTACAGAAATTGTAAGAAAATGGTATTCCAAATAGTTGCACAAATAAATAATTGATATTTTATGTATACTGTGTTATAATTGTGAGGACAAAATTATAGCACAGTTTCTTTTTAAGAAACAATTCATTTCTAAAACAATTGGGAGGTAGACAATATGAACTATAATCCTGCATTCGAGTTTTCTTTTGTTTGTGGTAGGTATGGCCATGCTGATCTTGGACATAAGCTACTTATTGACAAAGGAATCATGTTAAGCCGGAAGACTTATGTTGCCATAGGCTCTGCACAAGAAAAAGGCACTTTGAGAAATCCATTTTGTATTGAGACTCGAAAAAGAGTTCTCAGAGAAATGTATGCAGACCTTTCGGAAGATAGGCTTGTTATTGGGGGAATTGATGATATGTCAAATGAACTCAATAGAAGTACAAGCTGGGGAACTTACCTAAAAAACCACCTTATGAAAGAATTTGGAAGATTTCCAGATTTAATTTTGTATGGGAGAGAAGGAAGTAGAAGTGCATGGTTTGAAGAATCTGATATGACAATGACATCTGAGCTTCTCGTGCCTCGTAGCTTGATTCCTATTTCTGGAACTGAGATTCGTGGAATGCTCTTGATAAATGATGAAGAGTCTTGGTGCAAGAATGTTCCTGAAGACATCTATTATCTGTATCCAGATTTACGGGAAGAGCTTATGGAGGCACCAATTTACAGAGAAATTTTCAATGTAATATGCAAGATCGGGACTTTAGACATGGACACTTTTATGAAGGTATATGAAAAATATGCGGAGGCAGACAGAAGGAAAAAAGCACTGCAATTGAAGCAAATGCAGAAATGAATACATAAGAAAATGGCTCTATCACTGATGTGATAGAGCCATTTTGTATGCGATTATTTAAATAAATCTTCGCTAGATATGCTAAGCAAAAAATTAATACAGTGATTCCAGAAACTATTTTTCTTGCAAGAAGTAGTTTTTTCAACTTTAGAATCACGAGAAAGAAGTTTTCCGCAACTTTCTAATAAAGCATATAAAGTTGTTTTATAATAGGGCCTTCCTTCATCAAAAAGAACTTTAATCAATTCATCTCCACTTGAATACGAATACGTGCAATCACTCTTGAATGGCGAATTTACAGAAATTTTATTAAATCCATCATCAAAGTAGTAACCATAAGTTAAATCACCATTAATTAATGGTACACGAGTTCTGGGAGATTCATCATCGCCAAATCCGAAAGGATAATTAATTGAAAAATTAAAGTTTGAATCTTCACATCTTAAACACTTAATACAGTCAAGTATTTTGCTGTAGATTTCTTCTGATTCTACTTCTACAATTTTATAATTTTCCTGTTTTGCTTCTGTTTGAATTTCAAAATCAGGAAATGTAGTTTTCCAGAAATTATTAGGCCACGTAGAATGAGTGGGTTTCGGAAGCACTATGTCATGAAAATGACTGCTATAAAACGAAACAGGATCTCTTGGGAAGTTATTATCCGAAATTGACTTCACAAATTCAATAACTTCGTTTGGATTAACAGGTTTAAATATCAGAAGTGATATATCTCCTGAAGTAAATGCAGGAAGATAAATTCTTACCGAAGAATCGGCATAGTAATGTGCAGAATAGCAAATTTTTGCTCCAACCAAATATACCTGATTATTATAAATTACAGAGTATGCAGCTGTTTGAACAAAAGACTTGCCATTATAATGAAGTTCATATTCACTTATTTGCTCAAAAGCGAATTTTGTAGACACGTTTTGACTATTGATTCCAAAATGCTCAAAATATATTCCTTTAAAAGAATTCCTCAGCTCAGGGCACTCATAGAAGTTTCCCTTAATCCACGAATTATGATAAATTACGTTAGCAATTTCTTTAAGTTCAGAATCGTCTCTTTCGGTGAAAGATTCTTTGTTCATAATAAACCTTCTGTAAAAAACTTTATAATAAAGAGTTTTCTCTTTAAGAGGTTCACCAACAACTTCAAAGACAATATTTTTCAATAATTCATCAGTTAATTCAAGAGATTGAGATTTCTCGGCTTCAGTCATATAAAAACGAGCTTTTACCTTATTTTCAGGAAAATCCAGAAAATATAAAGTAAGTTCATACTCCAAAAGTTTTCCAGTAGTTTGAATTACACCAGAATGCTTATAATTAACTGTAACTTTTGTTTGAACATCCACAGGTTTATCAGAAGAACCTACAATTGATGTTTCAATATGAACTTTAGATTTTGAAGGAATTATTTCATCTTTATACTGATTGATCAAAATATCCATAAGATTCTGAATTACCAAATGAATATCAGACATGGATTTTTCTTCAAACTCGGTATCATTGGAGTAAAGCTTAAAGAGTCTATTACCCGAAACCTCAGCTTTAAAAGTTTTACCCCTCAGCAAATTTTTGGCATGAGCTAAATTTGTTCGAATACCTAAACATTTGAGTAATTTGCAGTCTCCAATAAATTCATCATAATAATAGATCTCACTTTTGGTATTAACGAAAGTATATGTTAATACATTAGTTGCTCCATTATCCGAATATAACCGCAAGTGCTTGAAGTAATGTTTTACAAATACAACACATGAATTTTGCTTGTCAATATAGTATTCAATATACATAATATTGGCTGCGGTTTCAGATGCAATGATATCTGTGTATGCAATTTCCAAATGCATTCCAAACTTTTTTAAGAACTTAATGTTCAGTTTGTAATAGGAAAAATCAACCTTAGGCCCAATATGCCTATCTTGATCACGCATTATAGTTGCTTTTTCTTCAAGTAAATCCTGTTTTTTTGCATCTTTAAAAATGTCACGAACAATTTTTAATTGCTTTTCTTTTTCCTCCTTTTCATGACTAACTTGCTGCTTTGCCCGTAAAAGACTATCGGCAAAGTTGTCTTTCTGATTTTTTTGCTTCACATTCATAAGAAACCTCCTTTAGTTGTAAATAAAAGGCTTATGCTACATGAGAATACACAAAAGTATATCATATTATGTATACAAAAACAAGTAGTATATATTTTACTATTGACATTTATATTAAAACTGTATATACTGTATATATACAGAAACAAGATAGTGAATTTTTATAAAGTCGACATATAAAAATAAACTATTAAATAAACTCTTAAAGTTTAGAAAGGAGCAACAATAGTGAATATAATAATAAGCAATTCAAGTAATAAGCCAATTTATGAACAAATAAAAGACCAAATAAAAAATAAGATTGTGTCTAATGAATTAAAAACAGGAGAACAGTTGCCATCAATAAGAAACTTGGCAAAAGACTTAAGAATAAGTGTTATAACAACAAAAAATGCTTATGAAGAACTTGAAAGAGAAGGCTATGTAGAAACAATTCCTGGAAAAGGTGTATATGTTGCGAATAAAAATACAGAACTTATAAGAGAAGAACAATTGCAAAAAATCGAAGAGTTAATAGATACTGCAGTATCTATTGCTAAGATTAGTAATATTTCAAAAGAAGAAGTAGAAAGTATTTTAAATATTATATATGATGAAAAATAACTTCATAAGAAAGGAACAAGCATGGAAAATATACTTGAAATTACAAACTTAAATAAAAAATATAAAGATTTTGAATTAAAAAATGTTAATATAAAATTACCAAAAGGAATGATAATGGGATTAATTGGTGAAAATGGAGCTGGTAAAAGTACAACAATTAAATCCATTTTAAATGTCATCAATACAGATTCAGGTGAGATAAAAATATTTGAAAAAGATAATATAAGAAATGAAAAAGAAATTAAAGAAGATATTGGAGTTGTCTTAGATGACAGCTTTTTATCTGATTATTTAACTCCAAATGATATTAATAAAATCATGAAAAATATATACAAAAATTGGGATGAAAAATTGTATTTTAGATATATGGAAGATTTTAAATTACCTTTAGATAAAAGGTCAAAAGAATTTTCAAGTGGTATGAAAATGAAATTAAAAATAGCTGTTTCTCTTTCACATCATCCAAAATTATTAATATTAGATGAACCAACATCTGGATTAGACCCAGTAGCAAGAGCCGAAATATTAGATATTTTTCAAGACTTTATACAAGATGAAGAACATGGAATATTTGTATCAAGTCATATAACATCAGATTTAGAACATATTGCTGATTACATCACTTTTATTAGTAATGGAGAAGTAATATTTACAAAAACAAGAGATGAGTTATTAGAAAATTATGGAATTGTAAAATGTTCAGATGATGAATTTAAAAAAATAGATAAAAAAGATTTTGTAAAATTTAAGAAAAATAAATATGAATATGATGTATTAGTAGAAAATAAATTTGAATTTAAGAAAAAATATGAGTTTGAAATAATAGATAAGCCAACAATAGATGAAATAATGCTTATTTATATAAAGGGGGAAAAATAGATGAAAGGTTTAATTATAAAAGATTTATTACAATTAAAAAGCTATGCAAAAACATTAATTATATTTATGATAATTTTTATTTTTGTGTCTTTAGAACCTAAAAATTCAAATATGGATGGAATATTAACTATTATGATGACACTTGGGCTTGGAATGTTTGGTATGGCTACGTTTAGTTATGACGAAATGGCTAAAGCAGATAAATATATATTATCTTTTCCTCTTAATAAAAAAGAAATTATTTTGTCAAAATATATTTTAGAATTTGGTTTAACATTAACAGGTGCTATTTTGGGTAGTGTTTTAACTATTATAGTTTCTTTAATACTTAATAAAGGAATACCTAATATTGTAGAATTTATATCAATAGCTCTTGGAGGAATACTAGGTATAGGGTTAGTACAATCAATACAAATTCCATGTATCTATAAAATGGGAGCTGAAAAAGGAAGAATATATTTGTTTATAATAACAATAATTTTTGCTTTTGGTATTGGTGCTATTGTTACACTTGGAGAAAAAATGTTTGTAAATTATTCTATTAATCTAAATTATATAAATAGTATAATAGATACATTTTTTCCATTTATATTATGCATATTAATATTTTTTGAATATTTTATCTCATTTAAAATTTCATATAAAATATATTCAAAAAAAGAATTTTAGAAGAAGCAATGAAATTTAAGGATCGTTCCTAAATTTCATTGCTAATTTTTTTACTTTATGATAGGATATGAATATCTTATTAGGCGGTGAAATTTTATGAATATAAACGAAGAATTAGATGAAATAATAATACAAAGAGGTACTAAAATGAATGTAATTGAATATGTCAAACAAAAACATAGTGGACAATTTAGAAAACAAGGAACACCTTATTATCTACATCCATTAGCAGTAAGCAAAATTTTGAAAGATAAAGGCTTTTCAACTGAATATCAAATAGCAGGCTTATTTCACGATTTATTAGAAGATACAGATACTTCATATGAAGAAATTAAAGATATTTCTAATAGACATATTGCAGACGCAGTACTTCTTGTAACAAAAGAACCAGGTTATACAAAAGAAAATTACTATGGAAGGATTAAACATAACCATATGGCTAGAATGGTAAAGTTAGCTGATAGAATACATAATTTATCAGAAGCACATTTTGCTGATAGAAAATTTCAAAAAAAATATATAAAAGAAACAGAAGAATGGTTTATAGATTTAGCTAAAGGAACTGTATTTGAAGAAGATATAAAAAAAGAATTAGAAGCACTAAAAGAAACATATGAGAAACAAGAAGCAAGTCAAGTACCAGAAATTTAATTTGGAGGAATGCCAGAAATTTTTGGACAAAATATTTAAAAAATTATATAGGAGGTGAATTAATTTGAGATATACTAATTTAAGATTTGATATTTGGTTATGCTTATTGTTGAGTGTTTTAATTAGTATAATACCAGTAAAAATTGCAGAAAACATATTGCCACAGAAATATGAAACTTATGTAGAAGAACATACTGTTGATGATGGTGATATTGGAGGGATAGCAGATGAATCTATTTATAGAGCTCAAAATGTTGAAGATTTATTAACACATGATACTTTTACAGTAATTTCTCCAGGAATTGAATATAGAAATCGTGGTGGAGGATATTATGGCGGAAACTATATGAATGCATTAGTTCTTCCATCAGGAGAAATTATTGCTGCTCGTATTAATATATATTCTGTTCAAAGTAGTGGAGATAGTATTTATAGTGGAGAATCAACTATGCCAGTAGGAAAAGTGGTTTATGAAGATTTAACTACTAATGAAACTTTTTTAAATCAAATTGAATATAAGGAAAAATTAAGTCGTACAGATTTTTATATAGATATGTTAGGAAATGGTGGGAAAGTTTCAGAAGAAAATTATTCAGAAACATCAATTATGATGATTCAAATTATAACTGTAATAATAGCTTTTCCAATATTGCACTCTCTTGGAGCAAAAATTGGAATATTTCCATATTTTTGGGCTCCAAAGAATAAACAAAAATCAGAATGGGAATAAATTAAGGAGATAAAAATGGAGAATCAAAAAGTAAAAAAAGTTAATTTAATATATTTATTATCATACATATTTGCACCAATATTAATATGTGCAATATGCTTTTTAATTTCTATAAAATATTTTCCAAAGGGAGATATGGCTGTAATTCTAATTATGGGACCAAGTTTTCTTTCTGTAATATGGTGGATTTTTGCAGGAAAAATGTTATATAAAAATGGACAAAAGAAATTAGAAAAGCAATTAAGTGAAAGTGGATTTGAAAAAAATCATACATTTTATGGAGCAGGATGCACTGTGGTTGTTGATGCAGTTAATGGAAAAATTGCATTAGTATTCTTTTGGAATCCATTTGAAAGTTTTATATTACCTGCTAACCATATTACAAAAACATGGGTTGACGATGGAAAAACAGGTTTTGGAATTTTTGAAGGTAGTGGTAGAGTAAGCTTTTTATTTACTATAGATAATATAAAAATTAGAGTTAATACATTTACTTCTAATACACGTTGGCGTATGGATAGTGAATATATTCTAACAGGTATTTCTAAAGCAGATATGATGGTTGAAGTATTAGAAACAGCTCGTAAGAAGGTGAACTAATAATGGGATTTTTACGAAAACTTCGATCTAATTTTCATGATGATTGGTGCAGTGAATGTCAAAATGTAATGGAAGAAAGAAGTAGAAAACTTTATATGCTTCCAATGATGGTTGGACATTATGTATCACATAATGAACCAGAGTACTATAAACAAAATTTAATTCTAGTAAATTGTAAAGCAGATATTCCAACAGGAAAATATGCTTGTGGTATTATAGCATATAGATGTCCAGAATGCTTTCATAAGGCTGTTAAATTATCTATATTTTTACCAGTACGTGACCAGGAAAAATATGAAGATGTATTTTATTTTAAAAATGGTGAAATGGATGATTTTGTAAAATTATAATTATAAAAAGATTGGTTTGAGATATAACCAATCTTTTTTATTTTATATGAAGGTGTTCTACATATTCTATAAAATAAAGGCTTCGTCAGTATTACAAAAATGTAAGAATCCTGTAAGACTAATCAATTGTAACAAATGAAAAATGTGATTATAATTAATTTAACAAAATATTAGGAGGGTAGAGATGGAAGATTTTAAAGAAAAAATACCTATGATTATAGCAGTAATTATAGCAATAACATTATGTTGTTTTGCAATTTACTTTTTTGAATATCATGAAGCGGTTTATTATACTCAGATAGATAATTCTAAAATAACAAAACTTGACACAAGAGATAACATGAAATATGAGTATACGTTATTTGCTTATAATGAAAAAGGAAAGAAAAAAGCATTTACTTTTAAGACTAGTAGAGAGTTAAGAAATGAAGCATATTTAAAATTAGAAACAAAAGTGCTAATTGGAGTTAGACATTGGGAAGAGGTACAATTTGAAGAACTTCCAGAAAAGGTAATGGTGAATTATGCGGAATAATTTAAAATTTCAGGTGGTAATAATGAAAATGTTAAAAAAAGTAATTTTATTTCTAATATTTTTTGTGATAAGTATTGGACTTGTGGCAGTAGGAAATGGATATGATATGTACAAAACCGCTTTAAAAGAAATGCCATTAGAAGAAAAAGTAACTAGTATAAGGGAAAAAGAAAATTATACTAAATTAAAAGAAGTACCGCAAATGTATATTAATGCTGTAATATCAGTTGAAGATCATAGATTTTACAGGCATAATGGTATTGATTTAATTTCAATATGTAGGGCGACATTTAATGATATAAAAGCAATGAAACTTGTTGAAGGTGGAAGTACAATAACTCAGCAATTATGTAAAAATATGTATTTCACTCAAGAAAAGAAATTTACCAGAAAATTTGCTGAAATATTCATGGCTTTTAATGTTGAACATAATTATAGTAAAGACGAAATATTGGAATTATATTTAAATACAAGTTACTTTGGTGATGGATATTACACAGTAAAAGAAGCGTGTAGAGGTTATTTTGATAAAGAATTATATGAAATGACATATTACGAAATGGTTTTACTTGCAGGTATTCCAAATGCACCAACAGTTTATGCACCAACTAAAAATCCAGAACTAGCAAAACAAAGACAAAAACAAGTTCTTGATAAAATGCTTAAATATAATTATTTAACTCAAGAAGATGTTGACAAAATTTTAAAACAATATAATAATTAATAGGAAAACTATTATTCTACCACACATAAGTTAACTAACTTTTGCAATATAATTCGCACAAAATTACCAAAAAGGAGGTACAGATTATGAATTTATTAGGAAATATATTATGGTTTATTTTCGGTGGCTTTTTGAGTGGACTTTCGTGGTTAATCTCTGGAGCCTTATGGTGTTTAACAATTGTTGGAATACCATATGGAACACAATGTTTCAAGTTTGCTTCAATGTCTTTTATGCCTTTTGGCAAAGAAATTGAATATGGTGGAGGTGTACCTTCGTTACTTGCTAATGTTATTTGGATTATTTTCTTTGGAATACCAATGGCATTAGAAAACTTTTTTATTGGATGCATATGGTGCATAACAATTGTGGGTATTCCGTTTGGGGTACAATTTTTCAAAATTGCTAAATTATCTTTAGCACCTTTTGGTGCAAGAATAAAATAGTTATTTAAGAACTAATAATTATATTTTGTGCGAATTTTTATTATATGGAGAGCATATTGTTGCTCTCCTTTTTCTTATTTAAAACTTGTCTATCTATTTTTATCTTTCATTTTATATATAGAAATTTATTTAAATATATGATATAAAATAATAGAATAAATTTTAAAAAATATGGAGGAATAAAATGAGAGAATTAGCTGTTGCTATTCAAAATTCAAATAGAAATGTAACTGGATTACAAACAATAGATGCAATAAAAAATGCAGGATTTAAAAATGTATTTATTCAATGGTATGATGATAAAAGATGGAATCAACAAGAACAAGTTGATTATGCTAAAAAATTAGGACTTAATATAATATTTGCACATTTAGG
>JAAGKN010000699.1_pt1 | contig 60695 bp, 79 predicted proteins | sample 6206371 | NCBI WGS metagenome assembly JAAGKN01 (sample SAMN11533720, study PRJNA540317) | gut metagenome | isolation source: fecal pellets from male and female animal of same cohort | host: Peromyscus leucopus | place: USA:CA | collected 2017 | reverse complement strand
TTCTATATAATAATAGTCGATTTATGGTTGGGTTTTCTGCCCGGCCTTGGTTGCGCGCCGATTAAGCATATCATCCACCTTACGTTGCTTCCAATATGCCATAATAGCCTCCCTCGTTCTTTTCTTAAATCGACCCTCGGTAAACACGGCCTTCTGCCAATCCTTTGGAGGAATGGGCTGGATGCGATCGATGAGGTTTGGAATATACATACGGACGCCAAAGTCCAATTTGGCCTTCTGTAATTGATATATAAGCATTTCATAATGGAAGTAGGAGACCTCCTTGTCCAATTCCTTATTCCAGGACTCCTTATATACATTCTTAAATATCTCCATTATACGGTCCATAACATTGAATCTAATTTTTGGAGGATAGTAATGGAGATTAAAGCCAAGCACACGTTTCTCGCCCTTTTTGTTTTTGACAATATTAAAAAATATAACACAAGGCATTGCATCGTAATATTCAAGTTGCTCCTGAGTCTTGGGCTCAAAATAATTGAACATTACGAGCTGCCCCGGTATAAGGGTCTTCGGGCCACGCGCCTCGATATGCTCATCGACATACTTTCGGGCTACTGTATCGCGGCGTTTAACATTGGCCTTATGTAATTTATCGGAACGGATTGCCTTGATTAAGGAAAAATCCTTTGGCATCTTTTCCTTCTTTTTAGCCGGCTGTTTTTTAGTTGCCATATTTTATTTCAGTCTTGATTGCATATCCCATGCAGTTTGTTCAGCAGGGACAAAATCGTCATACGGGTTCCAAATATTTTCATCCTGATAGCCAACCCCGGTCTCAAAATCATCGCGCATCATTCGATATTGGAGTTCCTTGCGGACAAATTCCAATTGAACCGTGGTCATAATCATATCGTCATGTCCAAATGATGCCTTATAGTGGTCAGTTCCATCATTACAGAAGTTTTGAACCTCATATATAAATTGTTCGGCCTGATTGATAGTTTTACCACGTTCAAATGATTCCTTGAAGATGATACAATGTGTGGTCTTATTACCGGAGGTTATTTTGATACCATAATGAAACTTAGTTCCGGACTCGGTATAGTATTTTACAAGAAGTGAGGGGTCCCAAGCGGGATATGCCTTTTCATTCAATTCATTTATATCCTTGAGAAAAATTTCACCATATGTATTGCGCTCAAAGGACACAAGGGTATGATCCGGGTGACACCATATTGTTACAAGCGCCATCAGGGATCGGGCACATGCCTCCCGGACAAGCGTATTGGAACGGAAATATCCAATACATTCCAAATCATCCGTTCCCGTATGCACCATTCGGAATAAAGAGAACACCGTATAGTCCTGTCCAACACCCTCCGCCAAGTCGCATGTTGCTATTATATATTCTTTTTTAAGGTCCATTGGATCCAGGTCTGGATGCCAGTACCATGATTCTGAATATGGAACCCCCGGTATATCCTTGCGAATGAACTCCTTAGCTTCAATGGACTTTATAAATTTCTGGGATACCAGGGTGTTGGCTCCAATGTCGAAGCTGGTTCCAAACTGCGAGTTGAAAGCCTCCTCCGATCCATAGTTGGCGACTTGGCGGCGGTGCCATGCCTCGTCACGTTTGTCCCATGTATGGGTCTCGGCATTCCATTCGGGAACGTCCCACCAGCCAATCTCAAAAGCCTTATAGTCATTGTCGCCTTGCTGGGCACCCTTGAACAACCTATAAAATAGATTACGCCCGTTCTGCGTGGATATGATTGCGCATTTGGCCTTGGCGGCGGTAACGGTTGGGAAGATATTGTTATAAAACTTATCAATGATGTTTGGAGCAATGTGTGCGAACTCATCGAGAATCAGGAAGTGAATGGTATTACCGATACCCGAATTGATTGTGGTCGCCTCGGCTTGAATACGACATCCATTATCCATCACAACCTCTGCATCATTCCACTTTTCAATACCCGGCTTCAGGAAATAAGGAATCTCCTGATATATCTTTTTCATCTTATCGATTACCTCAACAGCCGATTTACGCTTATTGGAGCAGACAAGTGCATTTTTATCAATATTAAATAATAAATAGTGGAGACATGCAAGGGCCGTGGTGGTTGTATTATGTGAGAGTATGCCATTTGTGTAATAGAGATGATCATCTGAATCAACAGTTAAATCACACATGGCAACGGGTATATATAATGTTTTGATTGCGACCACACATTCAGGCCCACAATCGGTTAAAATCAAATCACCTATGCACAAATCCTTAACAAATACTTGTTCATATTGATCATTAATTACAATATGATTATCCGCACAAGTTAAATGATGATTTGTTGTTTGAATACTATATTGGACGAATGGACGTGTTTCGTGTATCGAAATGGCCGGGTGGTACCCCGTATCGGTCAATACGTCAATATTCTTGATTTTTTCCGAATGAACCAATTTTTCGGTCGAAAATAAATCAAGAAAATTCAATATAAGCAACAATAAATGATATAAATATTTCATAGCTCCAAAAACTCAAGACATTTTTGAATAGTAATTTCTGGATTGTTTCTATAGTCGCTTTCCCAAATTACCATTACTTTATAACCAAGTGAATAACAATCTTTAAGTTTCTGGGCATCATTTTCCCAAATTTCGCCGGCAGTTTTACAAACCACCCTGTTCACAAATTCTCTTGTATAAAATTTAGGATTGGCATGCCAGTAATCACCATTGAACTCAATAACCTTATCATTGTGAAAAAAATCAAGTGCCCAGTGCCTACCATTAACGGAAATAAATTTTTCGCGTTTTGGATATGTGATACCCAGCTTTTTATACAATATTTTGAATAAAGATTTTGCTACCCTACTTTGACAGGATCTTCCGTCGCCAAAATCAACAAATGATTTGTGTAGTTTATTTAACCATTTTTTATTTCGTAGATCAAAGACCTCCAAACCAATTTCATACCCATATTTTTTAATACAATATTGTTTAGACCATTGTGGTTTAGTATGTTGCCACTCAAGAGCTGCTTGCTTGGCCAATTCCTCGGGTACACCACGAGCAACCCAGTATTCGGGGCAGCTGACTATTTTATCCCGAGTTACCTGCGACTTATTAAATCTTAAATGTTCATCCAGCATGTGTTGGTGTTCATCCGTTGTTAGATTTGGATACTTTTTCTCATAAAACTCAATACATTTTGGAGATCTTTGTCGACGTTGTATTGTGGTTGTATTTGATTTGTGCGCGGGATTATCCAAACCCACCTTATGGTGTTGCTTATTTACACCTTCCCTTAATTTTTCATCGGCCATTCTTTGAGCCTCGATATCTGAAATGCCTGGAATGGTTCGTTTATAGTATAGTGGATGTATTGGTGTATGTGAATTTACCCACTGAAGTCGCATTGATTCCTGCTCCTCCCTGGGTAAATCCGGATAATTTTCAATGTAATATTCAATGCATTGTTTGAGCTTGTTTCTTGAAGCCATAAAGTTTCCGATAAATCATATATTTACATCGCCAAACCCAACCTTTTCTATAAAGATTCATAAGTTCAAATAGTGGTAATTTGGCGGTGTTATCTTTATAATAAATGACATTGGGAGATTTTTTTAACTCCTCGGCAAGCAGTTGATCCTTTATATGTATTTGAATATCTGTAAGATACGAGACGCACTTACCAGCCTGACGGGGTGTAACCGCAATTGATAACTGATTGTCCTGCACGTGTTTAAGATAACGAACCTGATAATCACGGAGAGTAACATTCTGGATACCATCCGGGGTCATAAGCTTACAGTACATCTCAACAAAGTAGTTGATATCATCGCGGCATTTTTTCCACTCCTCAATCTCTTCATCCGTACGTTGAAATGAGAGGTCCGCCTTGAGAATCTTGACCTTATTGTCATAGAAGGGGTTGGCTGTAAGACGTTTACCTTTATTAAGGCCTTCCAGTGCCAACATAATGGACTTGGTTGTCCAAATCGCACGTCTGGCCTTTACACCATCCTTTTCCTCCTTAACCGGGTTAAATACTTCAGCCATTACAATCTTTCCTCCGCTTTATTTATATAGTCCTGAATTATATTACATGGAACTGCGAAATTGATATCAAATTGATTGGCGTTCAGTGCACCCTTTGGATAGACCACTGAGTAAAAAACAATTTTACCCTTTGTATTTCCCGCCAAATCAACATCAACCCAACATGATTTTTTATCGGACCAGTATGTAATATTTACCATCGCCATCCCCTTATTGATTTGAGGATTCCTGATGATGACAACGGCACGGTCATGGGGCAATTTTGCAATATATGGTTGAAATTCATATACCTGATGCATTTTTTGAGTCCACTTCATGGTTTCCTTGATTTTAATATTTTTATGTAAATATAAATCGAGGAAATCTGTCATAACGGTTATATCAAGATCCAAATCAGCATCGAGTATGGATTCAAGTGTCTTCATATTGTTCACTTATTTACTCAAATAATATAGTTAAATTTTTGGCTTGGCGGATTATATTAATGTAATCATACTATATAGATGAACATGTCAAAGCAAAACTATGACGAACTTGATAGCCAGATCGGCGAATTAGGTGGTGAGAAGCCATCCAAGGGTCTTGGCAAAATTCAGCATGCAGAAATTTTAGGACAGAAGGGCGAACTCTCGGATGATGAACAGAAGTCTATGGAGGAGTTCCGTAATCGCACACGTCACGATCGGGAAGCCCGCAAAATCGAGGTAAATATGGGGGATGGTTGGGTACCCATTGACCGTGCGGAAATGGGCGAACGTTCCAGATTCTATCCACCTGAATGGGAGTTCTTCGTGAAACCCGCAACAGTAATGGCCATTAAAAACTGGACCTCGGTTGATGAAACAAATGCTCAGCAGGTGAATAAGGTTCTCAACGAAATTGTCCGCACATCGGTTAAGATCGATACACATGGTGTAGGTACCGGTGGTTGGGGTAGCATCAATTCATGGGATCGTTTCTGGTTTATCCTTAAAGTACGCGAGGTTACCTTCGTTAAGGGTGAGTCTAAGGTTCAGTTTGAGGATGCCTGCTCCGAATGTGAACACGATATCACATATGAGCTCCTTGCACAGTCACTGTTCTTCGAGCTGCCCGATCAGGAGCTTGTTGAAAAATATTGGGATGGTCATGTATGGAACATCGATCCCGAGGAATACGATGTAATGCACGCCCCCATTAAGCTCTATACTCCAACAATTGGTAAGGAATCATCACTTGTTGATTGGGCATCGGCAAAGGCGCGTGCAAATCAGTCAATTGATGAAAACTTCATTCGCTTCCTTGTTTGGTTGCTCCCGAAACCCGCAAAGGATATTCAGGTACTCGACCGTCAGATCGATTCAATCTATCGCGACTACAAGGGTTGGTCACTTGATATGTACGACTTTATGGATGATGTTGTCCGCAACATTACCGTAAATCCATCGGAATCACTCCGCGTAACATGTCCAAACTGTGGTCAGGAGGCCATCTCAACAGTACGATTTCCGAACGGTATCAAAACTCTCTTCAAAACTGAGACTAAGGCTAAGAAGTTCGGATCTCGATAAATACCTTATAACCAATCCAAATGAGGAGTGGCCCGATACAAAACTCGGGCCTTCCCACTTGGAGATGGCAATTGTTAAGCTATTTATTATAGATGTTGAAAGACTAATCGAACTTAAAGCCACGCTTTCCAAAAACTTCCACATACAACCTTCCGAGATTGACATGATGCCATATTGGGAGTATGAATTTTATAGGAAGTTTATACAGGATCAGGTTAAAGAGGAGAACGACCGGCAAAAAGCCGAGATGGACAAATACCATGTCAACGAGCATATGGAAATGGCCCGCCCCGGCAATATTCGGAAAATGATGTCAAATGCACAGCCCAAGACGCCTTCAATGCCAAATTTTGGCTCCATGCAGGCCCCAAGCTTCAAATACTAAAAAAGAGCACTCGGATGGGTGCTCTTTTGCTATTATATAGGTATAATAGTTAATTCGTAATGAAAAATTTTTCAACAATCATAAACGAGGACACCATTACAATTCCTCAATTTAATCATCCGGATCTTCAAAATCCACGAGACCCGGAAGGAAAATTTTGGATGGCCATTGCAGCCGCCAACGAAACATCGGACAAGGCCCCAAAAGGATCGTATCTAAAAGCACTGAAAATTTCAAAGGATCTATATAATGCCCTGATTGCCCTTGAAAATGATAAGGACATTGAAAAGGCACGCGACCTTACCAATGAAATTTCAAAACTAATTGAAAAGGCATCAGATGATACGATAGAGGAGATGGCCACATCCGACACAAAGGCACTTCGCACATATCTTTTTATTGTCGCAAATATTGATCGTGCCTTCAAATCTAAGAATTGGTTCAAATCGGCACATGTTGATGTAAAGGCTGGTTATGTTCCATTCCGGGGCGCCTCCAAGGATCCAAAGATTAAATATCGCCTTATATATACACTTGCCAATCCGGTTTCGGAACAGGTGGCAAAGGATATTACAAAGACTATCCCCGGTCTTTCACCACTCCACAAAGACTATATTGCAAGCATCGAATGGAAAAAGGATCGCTCTGCATTTATGGTAACTTTCACAAATTCACCCGGTTATAAGCGTTAATTATGAGTCCTGATGTAATCCTTATTATACAACAGCCAATCAATGAGGCCGATGGTCGTACTGCCGGACGAAGAAATTATAGTTCGGCAGGTGATTCAGGCCCCGGTGTATATCCGGGGATGTATGATTGGCGCGTATGGGATGCCGCGGGTTTCGGCCGACAGCTTCAACGTGCATTGTCAACTGAACCGGGGTATGCCGCTGAAATAACTGATTTTGGACAATATGTTTCGGCACGGGTTTCATACCATAATGTTGCAACTGGAAAGGCTGTTTCAAAGACCTTTGTAATTGCATTTGAAAGCCCAAAATGGGGTGATGGAAAGGTGTATGCATCATCAACCAAATGGCGCACAATATCCAATATCAGTCAGGCTGCGCAATACATAAAATCGTATATTAGTTCATGTAGCAATCAAACATCAAATGCATGAGTTGCCCATTAAGACGCATATTAACATTTAAGGAGGCCATCCACTTTCTTCCAATAAAGATTGTGGACCTGAATGGTGTGGATCAAACGAAAGCCTATCAATACTCATGGTCCACTGATGGTGCGTGCTGGACAAGCTGGGTAACATACGAGCAGTACCTAATGTTGGCAAAGCATATAGAAACCGATTTTTATTTGCGTATACTGGTGTTTGGAAGTATAGGTGAGGTTTATATTGATGGGGCCCAGACACGCTGTTATAACGTATGTATACAGCCGGATACATTTAGTTCTTTTGCATGTGATGATCCAAACCTTTTTCAACCATATGCCAACCTCGATTGTGCGCTTCTCCTCCAACAACAACTCGCCGATACCGTAATATGTATGTTGGGTATCCCGGTATTCTATTTCAGATGTGATCCGGATAAGGATTCAGCCGACTATACATTTAAGGAGTATGTAATGCATAATGTCGTTGATTGTAAGCAATTGAAATTGATGATTGAGGATGGTGCAATGCCATCCTCCAATCCAAAACTTACCGATCTCGATTTTGATTGGGAGACGGACTGGACCACCGAATTATCGAAAACACAATTTGCCCGCGCCTTTGGTGACACAGCCATTCCAAAGGCCAGGGATTTTCTATATATACCATTAATGAAGCGCATGTGGGAAGTTAATTCCGCCTATGACGAAAAGCAAGACGGACTCATGTGGCGCTCAACAACATGGAAGCTTTCACTTGTTAAATACTCCGATTCGACCAATATTGGAACCGAAGGATTTGATGCGGTCATTGATGATTTTGTCGGTAAATTCTATCAGCCAACCTTTGGTGATATTGAGGAGGTGGAACAGGATCGTGAATCCGGCTCCAAGCAGGTGGAATCCCCAAAATTTGCAGCAACCAATTTATACAACATATTTATGGAAGACGCAGTGCGTAAAGCCTATACGCGCGATGATGCGTCTATACTTGACAAGATATATTGCCATAACAACACAATCGTAGCCAGAAATATATACAAGTTCAAAAATGGGAACGGATGCGTAACGTACCAAAAAGGAATCTGTGGGGACTGTGGAATGATCTCCATGCTCATCGAAACCCAGGGTCATCTGGAAGGTGACCTATCTAAGGAAATTGCCGAGTTTGGGCCGATTGTTTTTGAGGTGGCATATGATAAGGAGGTCAAACAATTCTCCGTGGGAGTCGAGGATCTGGTTATTCCAATCCAACCATTCTCAACCTATCTTGTTATATATAGATGGAATCGTGCAACGGTCACCAAGGAATTGTCGGTATATAAACACATTCACCGAAGGGATTTTCCGGTCTATGTGCTTAAACCTGAACATTATTGGTTTGATTTAGAGAACGGCCAGTCCATAACCGGCCAATACAATAACGATTATATAATTGAATCCGAGCAGGCATGCCAAATACATCCGTGGCCACTATTGGTTTCCAATGTGAAACTATATAACCGCTATATGTCCGAGGATGATGCCATTAAGGAAACACTTAAATATACCACCACGGACGATCGTTGTGTCTTTGCCGATCTTGCAAGACCAACCAATTCGGGTCGAGGTTATGTGACCAGGTAGAATGAAAACACTTAAACAACATATTACAGAAGGTATCATGGACGCGGATTTTGATGTGTCCTTGGACCCAATTGAGCCGGTTAAATTTGGCATTCCTGAAATAGATAAACGGTACCAACAGGATATTCGGGTATTTAATCAGGCCCTGTATATACCTCTGCTTAATGAAAAGATTTTTGCAATTCGAAAGCTTGCGACCGAGGTTGCGGAGATTTGTAAGGATAATGATATATCGATCTCTAAATATATAAGGGATACCATCGATTTGGGCGAATTTTCCAGCCGCTATGATATGAAGACAACCGATGCGGTACGTTATATGAATAACTGGATGGGTAAGGCACTGAGGACACGTGAATTTGGTGCCTATATCAAATCCGGACTTATTTATGAAATGACCTTCAATGACCGTAACAATAGCATTATTGTCGGTATATGGCAGGATAAACCCTACGATGGTATTAATGAACTTATTAAAAAATTGTCATCCATTGACCGCCGGGTTGAGGTAAAGTGCAACAATAATCAGGACGGTGAGCAGTGGCTCCAAATAAAATACAAATACTAAGATGAAATCATTAAATTCATTCCTTACGGAGGATATATATAATCCATTTGATGGAATTGGAGGATCCGGCGCCGTCTTTGAGGGTGTAATGAATAATGCCGAGCAGGATGTTGTTGATTCGGTTGAATTAACATCGATTCTCAAAAAACATGGTAGTCAATCTTTCCTTAAAGATGCTAAATGGGATGATCGTGGCCGTGCACTGAGACTTATTTATGATGGGTACGGATATATGTATGAAGTGCAGGATCTTGCCGCGGATCTCAAATGTAATGAGATTCGGGTATATCCACAGGCCATTATTCGCGAGACCCTGTCACTGAAAAATATGTATCTTGGAGCCGCTACACAAATTCGATTTGATGATGCCTGCAAGATTGAGAATTGTGTGCTTGCCGATGGCGACTGGACGTATAATGTGGGTCGTGGGGGCATCACCCTTCGCGCGGACAAATCCGGTAACCTTGAAGTCAGGAACTCCACATTCAAATGCAAACGTCTTAAAATGTCCGGTGTGACAAAGGCGAAACTCCAAGGCAACGACTTTAATGAGGTTGAATACCTCGCGCTAACAAATGTCGGCCCGACCATTCAACGAATTATTGAACGTTGGAACTTCTGCACCATTAAAAACAATTCATTCACATCCTATCCGTATCCAAAGGGACAATTCAGTCCGGATATTGACCCGATTAAGGAATTGGGCCTCGATAGGCACTTCAAAAATCTTGATACCCTTTGTATTGCAATAAGCACAAATGGTGACAAAAAATATATCCGTTACGAGCGCGAATCGACATATAAGAGATTCGATTGGGGTGTTGATAAGCTTGAGACGCTGAGCAACGGATGGCAACTGACCCTAATTAATGATCCGCGAATTATATGAGAACTCTTAATAATCTGCTTGAGGGTATCATGGATTCCGATTTTGACCTTTCGGATGACGATGTAATATCCGCCGCAATGCGCCGGGAGGTCTTTTTAGAGACCGCTGATGAAATTGAAGTCAAAGGTAATGAGGTCTGGGTGTCCGGGGATGACGTCCATATTGATACCGATAGGCTCAAAAAATACAACATCAATATTATCCATTCTAAAAAAGGATATATCAGTATACCTGCACTTAATTCAATTGAAGATCTTGAAATAGATTTTCAAAAAAGGATGAGTACAGTTGTCATTGAGGCTTATGGTGATTTGCTCGCATTTAAGAACATCAAAATCAATAATTGTGCAAGTATCACAATCAAATCCTCCTCGGGTGTTCATAATCCAAAATCATACATTTTCGACAATGTTGAGATTGATACCGATTTATTAACATTCGGGCAGATTAAAAACCTTCAGATTAAATCCAATTGCCTATTCAAAAAGACCACGGATCTAACATTTCAATGGGTATCAAAGGCATTTGAACGGATAGGTGATAAATGTATCGCGGAACCAAATAACATTATGAAGGCACTTAAATTACCCAAACGGGTCTTTCCAAAAATCAATTTTATAGGTATCCGGGGTACGAATCGAACATGGAACTATAATTGTTGGAACTCCGAGTGGAGCATACCTAACTATTAAAAATAAAGAGGAACCTTTCGGCTCCTCTTTTTATTTATGCATAGTTTTATGTATATCACTTGTGCATATCCCACCACGGATACGAATCGACCTCAACAAGGAGATCAAAGAACTCGACCGGGGTATAGTTGTGGCGATCCGCCCCAACATCCATATAATGGTTGTGCGGAAGCCTGATGGCCTCACCAAACTCCGTCATCGGCTGGTCACGCTGTGAATGGATGTGTCCGAAGAACATATATGTGTTCGGGTTACCCGAATGTGAGTAGCAGGTGCAGGGATAGTGGCAGCAGACAAGTTCGTATGTCCGGGTCTTGATCGTTCCGTCCTGAGCGAGGTACTGGAAGCGAGGATCGCTCTGCTCACCACGTATATAAAAGACGGTGATATCCGAACAAATGGTCAGGTTGGGGTCGTCACATAGTTCATACTGCTTCTTTTCGCAGTGGTTGCCGAGAATAAAGTATTTGATTCCCTGCAGTTTTGACATGACCTTCTTAACACCATGTCGATCATTGAACCAGAAGGTGTCACCGAGGTTGATGATAATATCATCCTCCTGAACGACCGAGTTCCAGTTCCGGATCATGGCCTCACCCATTTCCTTTTCATTTTGGAAAGGTCGACCACAGAATCGAATCACATTTCGATGTCCGAAGTGAAGATCCGAGGTAAAATATAGGTTCTGGTCCTTGCGGAGTGTTATGTTAATTTTATCCATTGAAAACTTTTTTATATTTGATTGAATCAGGCATGAGCATGCATGCAAAAATGAACACCCAGACAATCAGCATATGTATGAATGAGGATGTTGCAAAGCTGCTATATGCCGGGTCGCCATAATGCGCTATTTGGATCATCATTGTGGTTAATTGACCCCCGAAGCTAAATAGGGCCAACATAATGCACAACACACCCCATGTAAAGTCGTTTTTAAGCGCATTTAGAAGCGATTTAACGCGCTGAAATATATTTGATATAGATTTGTTCATCCTTGTATTTTTATGCGATCTACGCGCGGTTTTTGAATGATTGTTATATCGATTCTGAAGTCACCACCCTTCCACCGGGCTTTCTGGCCGACCCGGGGTGACTGGTTGTCAATTGTTGTCCTGAAAAAGATCTGCTCCGACATAATCAAGAATCTGTTTGAAGCGTTCCTCGGGTGTTCCGTGGATGGTGAGGTACTCAATTCCAAGCCCATTGAGTGTATCGAAAATAAGATTATCGATGGTCTGGCGGTACTCCTCATCAGTGGAACGGACGCCATCGGCAACGACCGGGAACTCGATGGGAAAATAGACATAGATGATGTCCGGATTAGCCTTGACAAATTCAACGATCTGATTTTCCTGCTCCTCGACAACGGCACGGCTTACCTTTCCTTCCATAACACCTGCCATTGTATAGGAGATCACATCGGTCAGGCCACGATCTGATACATACTTTTCTGTATTGCCGAGTACATCAGCATATGTATCGAAAACAAGACGCTGGGTATCGTCCGTTCCTTCCTTGTTGATGGAGATTCCTTTGGACTTGACAAGATTGCGGACAACTTCGGTAATTACCGGGTATCCGGCTTCCTTAAAGAGGTTGAGAACGGTACTTTTTCCCGTACCTTGGGCTCCTGAGAGGACAATTCGTTTATTCATATCTTATAGAGTTTGAATTAATATATCTGTTAGTGGTTGATTTTTAATCACCAATCATAATATTCATCGTCCTCATCCTCGATGCTGATACCTTCCTCAAATACCATACGGATCAGCCATCCAATCAGGGAACAGATAATAATTCCGATGGGTACAATGATCACCCATACCCCAAATGCCTCAAACAAGGAAATGATCCCGAAAATAACCACAATTATGAATGTGATTGTCGATATTCCAACCAATAAGTTGATCAAAAAATTGCGCAGGATGTCCATATATTTATTTTTTGCGATTACTTCTAAAGAAACAATCATCCTCGGATCCTTTTTCAATCACCCAACCAGTCAGGTAGATTAGGATAATGGTAGCCGCAATGCCGAGCACCCACCAGCCAACAATGGGATAATCAATGAGAAACCATATAACGGCCACAATGACCGAGACACTTAATCCGAGGATTACGATATATATAAGGGCTTGCAGGCCAAGGAAAAATCTGTCAAGAAACTTGTTCATACTGTATAATTTTTAATAGTCATCAGTGAATGCGGCAATCCCGGTGCCAATAATGAGAAGGATCCCTCCAGCTACGGGGAGCCAGCCACCGAGGTCATAAATCAACCCAAGTAGGCCTACGACCACGATACCTCCCACGAGCCCGATGATGCTGAAGAGGACGAAATAAAACATGTTGGTAAGTAACTTTTTCATTGTTTCTTTATTTTAGAGGTTAATGTTTCCGTATAGATATATACCAAGGGCAGACCAAATATTTACTCAGTCTGCCCAGTTTTTAATCAAAAAGTTTGAATATTGCCCATATCAGCAGGAGGATCAGGAGTGGCAAAAGAACCATAAATTTCCAGCACTCAAAGATAAGAATCACGATGATTATTGCCGGCATCGCAATAAATAGCAGTATGACTATAAATCGCAACCAGAACAATATGAACTCAATGATAAAGTTTATCATACGCTTTCCTGCTTTCGATTACATTATCGCGTTCAAAATGGGTCAACATGTCGATGATTGCGTAACCCATATAATAGATGGCTGCGGTCAGGGCGGGTACAAGGAGTAGCATAAACGAATATGCGCCCAGCCATATAAAAAGGTTGATGACAAGACCCACTGCACCAAATGTAAGCAATGATGCTGTTATATAAAGACAAATTCGCTTAGCCCAATTCGTGCTGCAGTGGATGTCCGGTAAGAAATTCTGAAATCTGTTCATTGTTATGTTGTTTAAGAATTAATTTAAGATATGTGGAGCCGGTCTCATCTTTAATTTTTGCGCAGTGCCTTCCTCCTTCATGTTCCGACCAGATGATATTGAATGATTTTTGAAGACCGGAATCATTCTTAATCTTCATCATTTCGACCACAGCCACACATAATGACTTTTCCGCGGTATCCTGCCACGACCCAATCACCGGCTGATGGGCTATCCATTCACCGAATTGTTGCCGGTATATGAATGACCAGTAATTGCACTGCGGCAATGACCATTTGAGCCGGTCACCGGAGCACCCGCAGGAGACCTCAAAAAGATCACCAAGCCGGAGTATACCTATATCATATTTTTCATCGAGGATACTCATGGAAGAATATTGATATTTCCTTTCGTTGTTGTGAGGAAAATTTTTGATGGTGGGAAATGGAGATATGTGAGCAGTACCAGTCCTTATATTTTACCGAGTATTCATTAGTGCTCCCATAGGTAAGTTCGTGAGCCGGAATTTCCCACATCTTTTCAGCAATCCGGCTCAGACGTTTAATGACCTCCTTGTACCAGTCCGTGCTGTATGGCTCAGGTGCATATACATCATCAACCTGTGATCGAATGAATGTAATAACATCATCCTTGATGCCGATGGTTATATCCGCTATTTTTGAAAAGTATAGACATGTCGCATCGTCCGGGTGGTAATTTTCCAATTCAACGTCAAATCCGAACCAGTTTGTAATGGTTTTATACTTGGGGTCAATGTTAGGATTCAGAACACTCATTGATTTTTGATTTTATGTGGGTGAATGTTTCGGTAAGATGCTCAGGGATCATTTGTTCAATGATGCCCTCAATATCACACTCAATTTGTGTGCCTGTATTGACCATTTCGTCCGGGAGAGGAATGGTGCGATAGTTTTTGAACTGGAGTTGGAGGGACTTGCATTTATCCTGATAGTCCGGGTCTTGGAGGAGCGAGTACCTTATATAACATTCTATATAGTCATTGGAATTGCACTTGGACCAATCAAACTCCATAATGTCCTCATTATAAACGCGCCAAAATCTTATAGAACGTTCATTTGCAATGCGTTTGAGGTTGTCGTTGGACGGATCCCAAACATAAAAGTATCGGGCTGAATTGGCATCGGCAAAGGTCAATGGAAAGCACGATCCAAGATTACGTACATTTCCATTTATATAAGGTGTATGGACGTGTCCGGAAAAGACCGGGGTATGGAGTTTTGGATTACCCATGATGATGTCGGCATGGGTAAATATGTAATGACCTTTGTACCGCTTTGTAAATTCCTCGGGGGTCTCCTTTTCCTGATCGAACCACGGAAGCAGGACACACGCCTCGTCCAGATCGGGCAGTACCAGCGGCTCCATTTGTGATACGATCCTTATACAATCAATACCTCCAAGAACCAATTCCAAGGTATTATAGTTTCTGTCCACCGGGCTACCATTATCATGATTACCCTGAATGATGTAGAATCGAGGAACCGGGCAGTAGTCATGTAGGCCTTCCACGAGCTTTCCGAGATCCGTAAACATCCGGCGAACCTCATGACCGATGATTGTGGGTACTGATGATCGCGAGTCAAATACATCACCAAGGCATATCAATGCGACCTCATCATCCTTCTGGAGTTCCTTGATATATGGAATAAGCTGATTGTATATGAAGTCCTTTTGTGAACGAAACCATGTCATTGAGCCGTTCCGGACACCAAAGTGGAGATCTGTAAATAAAACTATCTTCATGTTATTGAGTTTACGGATAAATATAAAAAAAGCCCGGCTCATTTATAGAGTCAGGCCCTTTGTTCTAACATGTTATGATAATTTTTTGAGTTGCTCCTGCAATTCACGTAAGGTTGTCTTTAAGCAGATTTTGCGATATGTTCCGGCAAGGCTGCGTTCATAATTGGGGTCAGATGCATACCGATGCCCGGAGAGAGTGGTGTATCGCTTCATTAAATCATGTATGGTTCGTCTTGTGCCAAGGTATTTGGTTTTGACTAATTCAATATATGGCTCAATGCTGTGGTCTGGGTGGGAATAACCATATCCAAGTTTGTTCATTGTCTGAGCAGATCGACCGTCATATGCGCCAACGTTCCAAGGTGAATTGGTCCGTTTTGCCTTTCCTGCGGTTCCAAGACCTGATTCAATCTCGGCCTGCGCAAGTGCAAAGCATATATCAAAGTCGTGTTTTTCACATGCCGTTACAAGGGCTTCTCCTGTGAGCTTTGATTTTGGAAATTTCCGATTAATGTACTGATTAGTTTCCTGAACAAGTAGTGAGCGAATGGAATCCTGCTGCTGAAGTAATTGTTTATGTGCCTTTATATGGGCATCGGGAACCCGGAATGTGGAATCGTTTGGAACAATTTTTGTGGTATCGGTATTGGTAATTTCATGTGGAGTTGGATTGTGTTGTGCAGAGACTGTGCAAATGGTTAAACATGTTAAAATGACCCCTAAAACTGTCGTTATTAATCTGTGTAACATAAAAATAAAATATTTTAATTATTTGCCCCTTCCTCCGAAGAGACACCAAACATAAAAGGGATAGTCTCCTATCCCTTCATATGTCCGTATATAAATAATATCAAATCGCTGGCGATTCTTTATAGTTTTATGTTCCGGCGCGTATAACTTCTTTTTAATGAAGAAGATGGAGGAAAATAAACATCATTCCAGTATGGGTGAGGATCTGGTGTCTGTGAAAAATGCATCATTTCCGTCTCATCAATCTTAATCTTTGCTATCCTCTTGCGCCTCGGTTGAATCTGAAAGTTCATCGGTAAGATCACGGCCACACTTTGCACCACAAATGCAGGTTGGTGTGCCGTTTATTTTCATTTTTTCAAATTTTGAACGACTTACATTATATTCCATACCACACTCCGGACAGAAAAAGATAATTTTTGATGACTTCTTTTCCTTCTGTTCCTTGACCGGGAACTTAATGGGCTTCCAAGGGAACTCGCCACATAATTTGATGGTCTCATTGAGCGCGTCATTGATAAGATCCTGACAGTAGGGGGATGGATTGGATGCATTGAAGGGTGCATCAAAATAGTACTTTTGGCAGGTCTTTTTAAGAGCCTTGCCTTTGGTGACCCCGAGGAATGCCTTGATACATTCGTATGCAAGGTTATTCATAAGTACTTTTGTGTCGCGTGTCTGATAGTCGATGCCGATGGTGGTTGGGAAGAAGTCATCCATTGTTACCTGCTCGGTGTCCGAGGGTTGGACTGTTTCCGTCCCTTTCTTACCCTTGATACGGCCATAATATATCTGAAAGTCGTGGGTTGCAGTACCCAGATCGAAGCTAAATACGTGTTTATCAATCTGTTCCACTGCCGTATGTAACCACTGTTCTGCTGTCATAAGTATTTAGGGTATTTTTGGATCGTTAAGATTGCATGGAATGAATCGGGTTTCCTTGTCCCCGGTCTCGATAATAAGGTATTCCTTTTGCTGCAGGGCATCACACATCCATAAGTCATCACCCGTATTCATTTTCATTGAGCAGCATTTGCCATGTGTGCCGGTGTGACCTACTACCTGCTTATATCCTTCGATATTGCATTCCTCAAGTGTATTGGGGCGAATCCATGTGCAGGGTTGTGTCTCCGACTCACCGTAGTTGTCCCAGTGGTCACCCGTAAATGCAAACTTTTCGGATGGCTCAAGTGCATTGATGAAGTCAACGATGGATCCTTCGGTATAACCAATATTCTTGAGCCATACCTTTGAAATACCGGCGTGTGAACAGATGATGTTTGTGCCGGGGATCTGATAACACCACTGTGATTTTGAAAGGAACTCCTGACCGAGGGGCTGGTCGTGGTGCATTTCCTGACAACCATATGCGTACGGGAAGCATTTTGCCCAGTAGTAGCCGAGGCCCTGGGTGTCGTGGTTGCCGCGAAGGATAATGACCTCAATGGGTTGTTCCAGGGTGGCAAGTTCATCCTTCAATGCGAGCACATCCTTGAGCTGTTGGATTTGTTGTTCAGGTGAATAAAGTTCATGTGTTGTTACAAAGTCACCAAGGAAAATAATTCGATCGGGTAATTCCTTGTCAATTATATCGCTCCAGAAAGGGCGACCATGAATGTCGCCAAGAATAAGGTTTCTCATGTATAATTGTTGAAATATTCTTCAATTAGTTTTGCCTCTTTTAAGGTAATGTTGCATTTGTCAATTGTCGTGTATAATTCGGCCACAAACATCCGGTCGGGGCCAAATGGTTGACATTTTTTAATATATACGATGTGGTCCGAATTGATCCCACGTTTGCAATCCGGTAGTATGATTAGCGCCATAATTATACAATTTTAATTTCCTTGATTGCTGTAGGCTCAATATATGAATCGTTGTACGGGCGCTGACCATATTGCTCACATCCACAATACACCATTTTGAAGTGGACATGCTCCTCATTTTCGTAACGACCCCATGTGGCATACTCAAATCCGGGGCCGGACTGATCCTTGTATTTATCGATGAGTTCAATATGGACATGAGGATCGAGCCATCCGGCAAATTTAACCCATGGCTTCAGGTCATCGAGGTCATTCCAGATGCTTGAAACCAGTTTTTTATGGAGATCCTTATAAGTTACCGAACATGTATCGAGATCGATAGTCCATTCGTAATCATCAGGATCGAATTGACCCAACTTGTCATACTCACCCGTTTTGAGATAGGTAGTTTTTGCGATCTCCGCAAGCTTACGGCATAGGAGGGTCCATGCATCGGTATTGGGGTTGTGGCCCTGGATAAAGACGTTATGTCGGAAGCCAAGGATTGTGTTGATCTGGTCGCGGATATCCTGTGCCGCAAAGACTCTCCGTTCATCTGAAAAAATATTTGGGTTATCGTGGAGGAGCTGCACCATCTCAACCGGGGCATGTGCCGCGGCTATGGTGTGCCGTCCAATATAGTATCGCCATGAGCTGAATAACATTCCGTCAATCAGCATTCGATCGGCTGTTATGGTCATCGGTTGGTCCATGTTTGGAAGTGTTTAATTGTTATATATAAATATATATGGAACCAGGTCCATGTTTATATGGAAGGGGGCTTACCCAATCCCTTCATAATCAGTCGGTTCCTGACGAATGTTTTTGTGTTTTGGCTTGTCCAAGTCGAACACAAGTCTATGGACTGGAAGGACACGGGATATGGAACCACTCTTGTCCAAACGCCGGACGGATTCCAATCGGACATCCGCAAGTTCACGTACGGTGCCATCGTCCATGATGACTATGTCCGCGTCATTATCGATTTCAGCGAGGAGTTTACGGAGATCTTCAGCCTTAATTGTCAGTGCCATTGTTTATAAGATTTAGATATTTGTTATAGAATTTACGGATTACAGCCTCACCCACATGATGCGCACGATCGGCATTCTTATCGCGCTCGATGCACTCCTCAAGTGTGGCATGAATGATTTTGAATTCAATTTCATACCCATATATGGATGCAAGGTTCTTCCACTTCTCGAGGTACGGGTAGTGCATATTTGTCGCATCGAGGCAAATATCGAGACCATATTCCATCGCCACGCGTATGGATATTTCCTCAACGGAGGTTATATAGTTCTCCTGCTCCGGAACCCAGTACTGCCCGCGGGCATGACGGATTGCGTCACGTGAGACTATAACACGATGGACCGGATCCTCGGCCTGCCATGCCTTAGCCACGGTGCTCTTTCCACATGCCGGGGGCCCCTGAAGTATTAGTAATTTATTCATAATTCTTTGAAAATATCGATTATACCATCTGTTTGTTTAAGGACATATTTGCGGATTTTGTCAAGTGCTCCTTGACCTTCGATCATAATGGCCGGGGAGGCATTGAAGCATGATTCAAAATCGGGTTGCGCCCGCATCACAATTTGTTTGAGGAGATTGTGACCTCCTCCGCAACAGAATTTACATGATATAGACAGTCCATATGTGCGGTCATGTATCCATCGATAAATGATTATGTGATCGTATCCGATCCGATAATCCCTATGCCGCACGAAACCAACATTAGCCATCATCCGGTCGAGGTCAAGTTCCTTATGTGGTTCAATCGACAGAATACCCATGATCGGTCCAATTTTGAAGTTTATAAACGTTTGTTGGTTCTATTTGTTCATTTTGAACGAGTGATATGAAAGTGTGGAGATCCTCCATTGTCCTCAGCACTGGGGAGATCCAGTATCTATTAGATACATTGTCAATATCAATCACACATCGCCCACGAACATCAACCCTATGCAGTCCGAGATTGACCCATCCTTCAAATTTTTTCGGAAACCACATGACATGTAATGTTGTGAAGTTCTCTTCATCCTCAATCAGGGCCTCATACATATTTGTATTACGTTCCTTTCGGGTATTGGGGGAGCCCCAACCATCTCTCCAAAAACCTTCTAATTTTAGATTTGTGGGAGTGATTTTTATTTCTGAAAAATGGTCCTTCAAAACTGACATAATCGTTGATTGCTTTAATGATTGTTGACTGGAATGATTCAAAGTCGGTATATTCGACCACATCCACCATATCATGAACCACACCTGAGGATAGATCCGTATATCTTAAAATGCCATTACCATTTTTATTGATTTCAATTCTAAGCTCGTGGTGGGGTGTAAATGACCTTCGCATCATATAGATTTTCCCATATGGGTCGTGCCACGTTGTGCTAAACCCGACCGCCTTGAACCACGGATTATTCGGGTCAATACCGAGATGTGGTTCTATATCCGGACTCAGGATGCTCATAGGACATCAATCGCAATTTGAAAGGTTTTGTCCGTGTTAACAATATACACTTCAAACATATTGATATCGGCACATTTGTATGCATGATCGATTATAACATCTAATGAATCATCAGTGAATCCGGCGCGGCAAAGGGCGAGTTTGATGGATGCGCGCATCCCGGTTATTGTCAGGCCACCTTCCTTTTTACGTGCCGCGATCAATTTGTTGAGGTATTTATTTGCATCCTCAAGTGCTTTTACTAAAGCCTTGTCAGTGGACATACCATCGATGGTTATTCTTGCATGTTTCATAATCGTGCTTATTTAAGGATTTCGAAATATGTGAGAACCGGGAGAGTACCCATAAATCCGAGCATCAGGAGGATTCCTACCGTCAGCCAATCTATATTTTTGAATTTTGTTTTCATTGTTTTTCTATTTTTAGATATCCCCTATCGGGAATATGACTGTTTGTGACTATATATAACAAAAGTGGACCACAAATTTAGTGATCCACTCAAGTTTTTTGGAGAATTTTTAGGCAAGATCTTCTGGGTCGGCCTCACCGGCATCCGCAGCCTTCTGTGAAAGAAGGTGATGGGCCTGTGATTTGAGCTTCCAAGCGCGCGCCTGAGGATCCCCGGTGATTCGGAGTACCACACCCTCACGAGGCGCATTCTTCTGTCGACACATGGGCTCGGGGAGTTCCATACCCAGCATGTCCCGGTCGTTCTTCATTGCCTCGATCCAAGCCACACGCCACTTCTGTCGGCAGTACTCGGTAAGGGACTCGAGATACTTGGGGATGAAGCCATTATATTCCGGTGAATGTATGTATGCCTGACGCGCGTCATCAACGAGCTGCTCGGTGTATCCGAGGCATACCTGATTGTAGAGGTCGTTGTACATGTCACCGGCCTTACCTTCATATACAACTGTCATAGGCATGATCTTGTGCTTCTCGTTCTCCGGGAGCATTTCCTTGACCATCGCAGTCCATTCATTGACCTGCTTAACCGACCATTCGGTAACTTCGCCATTCATACCGGTCTCGGTGATTCGATAAGGCATGAAGACATACTGTCCGGGCAAACAGCCGTAGTCATGGGTAATACCCTTAGGTGCCTGAATGGGCTTTCCATTGGGCTTGTAACCGGCGATCTCACCATATACGGTCATTCCAGGAGTCAGGAAGCCGATGAAGTCTTCGTTAACCGCCTGATACTCATTACCGGGCTCATTGTTTGCTCGGGTTGCCCGAGGATTGATATACTTGTTCTGAATTACCCGGCGAGTTGAGTAGATCTCACCGAACTCGGTTTCGTCCACTGAACAGCCAAGTTTCTTGAGCAACTTATACCACCAGTTGAGCTGCTTACGAACCGGGAGGTTTGCAAGGATGACCGAGGTTCCATGGACCTTAACGGTCAGGGTAATGTCATCGGTTGGGTTGATGAGATGGGCATTGCGCTCGAGAATAGCGGTGTCATAGTGTTGCTTGAAGAAACCGGGGATCAGGCGATCAAACTTCTTCAGATTTCGCATGCCCCGTTTGTACCAAGGCATTTTGTAACCGGCTGGATCATTTGGTTCGGATGTTGACTTTACAGCCGGAACCCACTTCCAACACACCAGGTCAGATCCGACCATATCGTAAGACTTGCCGAGGTGTTGTGACCAGATGGTGGTTCGAAGTTCCGGCCACGCTTTTTCAAGAGTGGATACTGGGGCCACGTATCCCATTGAGACCTGACCGCGAAGCTTGAGTGCACGGACACGGCCCTGAACATTGAAGAATCCGACCATATGCTTCAGACGACCTTGCATAACCTGAAGCTGTGAAAGGTCTTCCTCGGTCTTGTCGGCCCGGCCCATAAGGCTCTCAATTGAGGCCTTCAGTGTGGCATAGTCATCGCGATTTGAGTTATGGTCGTAGTAGGCTGCTTCGAAAAGGTTGTTTGCACCGAGATAGGTAGGTGAAATACAGGAGCCTACGGGGAAGAATGCCACAATATCACCGACCTTTGTATCGGCGCCGACAACCACGGTGTCCGTTCCGAGCACGGCCTTGACGATTGAATGGGCATCCGGGATTGGGTGGATCTCATCGACCCGGGAGATTCGGAAGCCCCAGTTTTCGTTGAAGTTAGGAGATTGTTTTAACATACTTGAGTTATATTTAATCGTTTATGATTTTGAGTTCTCTTTCATCGTCACCGATTTTAATTTCCTTCTCGTCATCGTTCCAGACGATATGGATTTTATCCGATGGTATGAGGAGCATGACTATGGGCCATGCGACCAGTGCAAGTGGTGCAACAATGGCGGTAGCCGCAACAAATGCAACAAGTAAAAGGATTCCGATCACAACCATTAGCAGGCGAACTCCAATTGAATTGAAATATTCTTTCATGTTTTAAGATTTTGATACGTTATAATATAGATTTTCAGACCGAAGGCTTTAGAGGGGATCATATTATATATTTAAGTTAATTGATTAAGAAGACAAATGGCTGATCAAAATACCGATCCAAAATCAAAAAAGACCTCGGATTCCAAGGAGATTATTAAGAATCTTGGCGGCCTATCCAAGGCTATTATGATTGCTTTGGCTAACGCGTCCGGGTTAAAATTGGCGGATAATCCTGGGGCTGAAAAGGTTCGCAAGGATGCCGATTCAAATATTACTAAATTCAATAGTCTTATAGTGGAGGGAGGTTCCCTTCGCTCCATTCTTAGTACCATTGAGAAACTTCCAACTGGTGATTATGATGCACAGAAAAAAGCCCTGGACTCAATGAAAAAGGCGATGGGGTCTGTGTCGGCATTGGTCAAATCCGTTTATGAGCTTCAAAATGGTACAACAGAAAAACCCGCCATTGGTGCCATTAATACAACTTTATCTATTGAGCCGATCAAAGAATTAATTGGCGCAATGAAGGATAATGTCGCTTTGGATACAGAACAGGAGGCTCATTTTATCACCAAGAACAAATCTAAGGATGAGTACGTCTTAAAAAAGAAGTTGATTCTGGGGGAGAAGGATGGTGATAATGATACACTCAAAGATGTGATGATGGCTGAATTAAAAACCCTTAAAACACCATTCGATCAGAACCTCGCCAATCTTCAGGCGGCGGTCAATAAACTCGGAACGGTTAAATCAATTATTGAGTCAGCCAAAAACACATATACAACACTTGCCCCGATTGTGTCGGAATTTGAAGCACTATCGACAAAAAATTTAGAGGATATATTTGGAAAAAGTGGATCTGGTGGAATCCTTAATGGCATAAAAACTGATCTAACTAATGCATCATTATTTACATTTGAGGATAGTATCTCGCAGATATTTTTAGGTAAGCAGGATCTTGACGACACTGTTGAAAAAAATTGGGAACAATATGAATCTGTTGTTCTTGATGATAATGGTGTACCCAGTGAGGAAAATAAAAAATTAGTAACGGAAAAAAAATGGCGTCTTAAAAAGGGTAAAACAAAATTTGCCGATGCCATTGGCCGATTAACCGGCTCAGTTAATGCATTAAAGCCGGTAGGTGTACCGATTAAGTCCTATATTGATGTGTGGGCTACTGTGGATAAAAATACTAAAAGAAAAACTCTATCAACAAAGCGTCAGGTGGAGGCATGGAGTATTGGGGTAGCTGATACAAATGGTGCTATTAGGGCGGTATTTGAGGATCAATTACCCACCATTAAAGATTCATTGCGGATTGCGGCGGGTTTTGGTTTGGACGAAAATATTGTAAGCCATTTTACCGACAAAACTGCGGGCACAAATGCAAAACTTGCGGACAATTGGGAATCATATGAGGAATTGGTTCTTGATAAGGATGGTAAGCCCATTGAAAAGGATGGTAAATTGGATAAGACGACCAAAATGCGTCTTAAATCATCAAAAACACCTTTCACAAATTTAATAAATGGATTAACCGGCTCAGTTAATGCATTAAAGCCTGTTGGTAACCCAATCCATACATTCATTGATGTGTGGGCCACCATCGATAAGTCAACAAAAAGAAAGACCATAACAACACAAAAACAAGTCGAAATATGGGATGCATGTATAAAAAACTCACAGGCGGCGATAAATAAAGTATTTGCCGATGATGGTATTTTACCACGAATTGTAACCACTCTTGAAACTGTTAGGGGGTTCAAAGTTGAGGATGACCTTATTAATCATTTTGTTGATGCAAAAAATCCAACGGGGCAAAAGAATGATAAGGGTAAAGAAATATTTGATACTGTCAAGTCACCGTTTGCAAAATACATGCTGAGTCTCACCTCCGCAACAAAATCACTTGGACAAACACGGCAGGTTATTGATGCATTTGTTGGAACGTTTGCATCGGCTGCTGTATATGAAACTGAGGATAAAATGGTGGGTGGTAAGATGAAAACAGTCAAAACCGAGACAATTAAACAAGCAGCCAAGGACTCAATAACTCAGGTAACTGAGTGGGAATCCGCTGTTGATAGCTCCGTGCTGGCTATTGAAGGTGTTCTTGGAAATGGTGGTATACTTGATAAAATTAAAAATTGTTTATCCGCGATTAAGGATAACAATCCATCATTCCCATCAGATCTTGCGGCTTACTTTGTTGATGCTGAAGATCTTAAAGATGCAAATGGTGATGTTGTAACCAATAAGAGTGGTAAGGTTGTAAAGGATAAAACTCAATTTGGCAAACTTATTGCTAATTATATAGTTGCAATTAAAGCCGTTGGTGGGGTAACTAAAATTGCAACGGAGGTTATTACGGTTGGAAAAAATATTCAGGAATCATTCAGCGGGGAGTTTGGAAAGAATCTTGGCATAATCAAGTCATTTGCCAAAGGTGATAAACTGGCACTCGTTGTGACCATGCTTGGTGAAATTAAAGCGGCTATGGATGCCGGTTGGAAGGATGCCGAACAAAAGCTCGGTGATAAGTCCAGCTGGAAGGATTCCAAGGGACAATCAATAGCGGACGGTGCCAAGGCAGTATCCCCGTGGGGTGAAAATATTGCCAATCTCACAAAAATGATAAAGAGTATTGGTGATATTGCAAAAATTCCAAAGCAGGCTGCCACGACCAAAGCAGCATTGGATAAGGCGGATTTCAAAGACCTCAAAGCCAATATGTCATCAATTTCAGGTCGTGTATCCGAAATGATGACCGAACTTGATGGTAGCTTCCAGTCAATTTGTGATGAGATCATGAAAACTGATCTTCCAAAGATTGCGAAGGAATCAGTTGACGCCATTACCAACTTCAATGCTCTGCTCCAGAATATTACAAACCTGATTGAGAATATTGCGAAATCGGGTGAAACCCTTGATAATATCAGTTATCGCCAGCTTGTGCATGCGTCTGTGAAGATTGATTTCTTCATGGATATCCTTGTTGATCTCATTGATGATCTAAAAGAGAGCTCACAGACCCTGACCGACCGTGCACCCGAGATCAATGATCTTAATAAAAGAATTACCGCATCGATTCAGCCAATTCTCAACATATTCAATATGATTGAGCAAATGACCGAGGCAATTGTAAAACAAGGCCCATTATCGGAGCGCAGGACTAAGAAAAAGATTAAGACCGCGGGCCGAAATGTGCAGACAATGATGCTCTGGGTTGTTGATGAATTTGAAAATTTGGCGGCAGAGATTCAAAAGGAAATGCCATCCGAAAAGGAAAAGCAGCGCACATTTGACGAAATCATGGAGCCAATCAAGAATCTTATTGAGGTAATGAAATTGATTATGGAAACCAAAATCCCATTTGTTGTTAAATTCAAACTAAAGATATGGTTGCTCCGTAATCGTATTCGTTATATTGCCGAGCAGATGGAGGATCTCAATAAGCAACTCGAATCAATTCATAAACCATCATCGAACAATGTTGTTAAGGAGGTTCAACAGTCCATAATGCAAGTTCAAATGATCATGGAATCATTCAATACAATCTCGGGTGTATCCCTTAAGATATTGATGAAGGCATGGGCTATTAAACCGGCACTTGAAATGGTTGTGAAGACGTTGGATGCATTTGATGGACTTATTAAGAAGATTGATGAACTCAAAGACCCGAAGGAGGCAAATAATAAACTTGCCAAATTCCAGGAGGTTATTAAGGGTGTCATGATGCTCGCCTTGTCATGCCTGCTTCTGATTCCAATTCTTGCTGTCTTCATTGTCGTATCACCAATACTTGTTGCCGGACTTTTACTGTTTGCCGGGGCCATGTGGTTGATTACAAAAATTGTTGACTGGACCATTGGTGCAAAGACCGGATTGATGCTTGGTGAGCTCGGGTTGGTAATACTTGCATTAGTTGGAATTGCGATGGTTATGCTTGTGCTTGCATTGTTTGCCGAACCACTCGTTAAGGGATTCCCAATGATTATGCTATTCTTCCTTGGATTAGTTGGATTTGTATTATTGCTTGCTGCATTTGGATTGGTTGTATCCCTTGCATGGCCGCTTATGTTGGTTGCGATTGCGGGTATTGCGATTATTGCGCTTTCGGTAGTTGCCATCCTGATAATTGCGCTCTGTTTGAAGGCACTGGAAACAATCGATCTTGATACCAAAAAGATTAAGACCAGTGTTCAACTTGTTCTATCAACCGCAATCGAGGTAATGAATCTTGCATTCAGTCCGGTATCCGATCCGCGCGGCCCACAGCAGGACGTTGGCTTCCTTGAAGTTATCGGTGGAACCGTTGTAAATATCATTCGCGCACTTGCTGCATGTATCATATTGGTATTCACAATGATATCTGTTGTGGCTATCCTGATAATTGCAGTGATGCTTAGAATGCTTGCCTGGATTGACATGAAGGAGCTTGAGAATGGTAAGAAAAATGCCGAGACAGTACTTGGGTTGGCCGCGTCAATTGTTAACACGCTATTCGCGAAACCAAAAACCACCAAACAGCAATCCAAGGATGAGGATCTTTGGTCCGGTTTATTAACCTATGTATTCAAACCACTTGGACAATTAATTAAAGTAATTTTTGCGGTTGCCTATCTTGCGGTAATGATTGTTGCGGTTGCCTTGATTGCACTGCTTGTCATGCAGTTGCGAATTATTGCAATGTTTGATCAAACTATGCTTGAAAAAGGTAAGGAAAATGCCACCCTTGCGGTTCAGACAGCACTTGAAATAGTTAATATGCTATTCCAGCCGGATGACGCCGATAAAACTGAATCGGGTCGTACGGGACTGCTTTGTGTCGTTGGTTGGGTATTTGGGCAGGAGGTTGAGAATATCATTCGCGCCGTATTTGCAATTGCATATGTTGGCTTGCTCCTGATATCAATGGTTCTGATTTCCGCTCTTGTGAAACAGATGGAGGAAATTGGAAAAATTAAAACCGAAACCCTTACCAAGGCAAAAACTAATGCACAATCCGTTGTTAAGACCTCAGTTGAAATTATGCGATCATTGTTTGAAGATAGTGATGCTGAGAGTGGTAAGGGTGAAGGTTGGCTCAAGAAGGTGCTTAAATGGGTGCTTCCGGACAAGCTCGTTGATATGATCGATGCTATCATCAAGATTGGTATGCTTGCACTGATGATTGTTGGTGTTGGTGCAATTGCCAAATTGGCCGAGATGTTGAATCAGGTTGCTACATTCAGCGTAACACCGGATCAGGCCAAGGCTAAGGCACGCCAAATTATTGGCGCCGCCACATCATTGTTCTCAAACCTCAAATCAATGTCGGATGAGTCCAATTTTGAAGCCAAGGATGCGGATAATATGATGGATCTTTGTGATACTCTTGCACTTTTCCCAACCAAAATCACACCAATCGGTGACAATATCCTGAAGCTCCTGAAATACAGTGAGGATGAGGTTAATCAGGCCACTGCCAACTGCCAAAACATCATAAATAGTATATATAAGGTATTGTCCGACTTGGACAAGATGGTATTGGACGATGCACGCGTTGATAAGCGCCTTGATCTGATTGATAGACTATCTGATTCAATTGCCGGATTCACCCACGTAACCGATAAGGATGTTAAGAATACTCAGGACATCACCGACAATTATATCAAATTCCTGAAGCAGGTTGATGGAATGGATCTCAAGAAACTTCAACATACCGATTGGTTAATGAGATCATGGGCCTCCATTTCACGTGATCTGCAGGGTAATTTTGAGGGTCTTGCAAGAACAATCAATCAACATGTGATGCCGGTTCTTGACACTTTGAACAAAACGATGGATGAGGTTAAGGAATGCCAGAGACAAATTATTGAGGATCTTACCAAACCAGTTGATATTAATGGTACTGGTGGTGCAGGTACAGTTACACCTCCGACCGAACAATCGGGAATCAACCCCGGAAATGATGCTCCGGGTGTAGATGCCCAGGGCAAGCTTGATAATAGCGTTGCCAGTGATGGTAAGGTCGGAAGCGATCAACGTAGAACAACGGCGCCTCCAAAAAACAATGGCACCTATTCGGATCCAATAGGTCAGCAGGTTAATCCAAGCGGTAAAGTGTGGAAATTAACACTTCCAGCCGGTAATTATCTATTAAAAAAGACTTAATAAATGGCAGCTTTTAATATACAAGGCGCAACACAGGCACTGAGGGCCCGCTCATCGGCGAGCTCTCAGCACATGTGCGCCAAATTCGTCCGTATGGCGATGGAATCGGGAGGTCTTAGTACCGCCGGACGTCCAAATTGGGCATGGAAATATATTGGTTGGCTCCCGTCAATTGGTTTCACACATATTGGATCGTCCAATACAAGGGCCGCTCAGGAATCTTGGACAAAATCTCAGGCAAAACCCGGAGACATAGCCGTATACCAAAAACCCGGTGCCGGATCCTCCCAACCCGGCCATATATGCATGTATGATGGAACCCAGTGGATCTCAGATTTCCGACAGAACCGTATGGGGGTTTATGCCTCAGATGTTAATGCATATATATTCAGGTTTACCGGCGAGATCTCAAATGCCCCAATAGATATGTCGGGGATTGAAATGGGTGATGGGGGAGGTGGAACCAATCCATTCGGTGGTGGGATGACCCTTGCCGATCTAAATGGTGAAACACTTGCATCAAAATGCCCGGAGAATGTAAAACTCAAAGGAATGTGGTCGCGATACCATCTTCAGGCAGGTGAACGTTCACCAATTATGCAGGAATTTATGTCGCCAGCCGGGGACTTTGGAGATTCTGCATGGGATGGCTCATTGGCAAACCTTATGGGCTCGAGTGCACTTGAAAAGGCATGTGAGCTTATTGCACATGAGGAATGTGGTGTAAGTAGCTTTGCGGCCCCACTGGATCCAAAATTCCTTGTTGGATACCAACTCAAAGGCGAAGGCCACAAAACTTATGGTTGGGGTCAGATGTATAATTGGAATGGATCGGCTCTGATGGAAAATCTACATGGTGGTGTATGGACTGAGCAGCAATTACGTGACGAGTTCAAAAAGCAGGTGGCCGGGCACATTGCGGCCATCGAAAAGACCGGACTCCAATTCTCCGATGAACAGAAAGCCGTACTAGCCCATAGGAGACACTTTGGTCTCAAGCCATTTAATGACCTTATAAGTAGAATCAAATCCCTTGGACGCATTCCAAATGCGCAAGAATATCGGGATATGGCGCTGGCATATTGTAAGGGCTGTAAAAACTGGAACCTATATGGTAAGGGTTGGACAAATGGTGTGAACCGGGAGGCATCGTATTGGCAATAAATACACGGAAATCAATAGTAATTGGATTCGATCCAGTCATTATATAGAAAGAACAATATATACAAAATATGAAATTTATTATAGTGGGCCTACACGGCTCCGGTAAAATAAACGTCCTGAATACCTGTGAGGAGCTCGGATGTCGGGTTGGGAGGGAATTTTCCAACCTCCCGGACATCCCCGAGCAGGTCAATCTTGATCCGAAATATGAACATTACTCGGAGGAGGACATAACAAATATATTTGAGTCAAGCGCATACCTCTGCATGGGCACAATTGAGGAGTCCGGCGTTAAGGATGCATATGCGTTTCAACGGGGTATTTCATACTATACATTCGATAATTCCGATATTATTGCCATCAGCCCACAACAATTAAATATGCTTAATCTTCGAACGAAGGAACATGTTGTATGGGTATGGTTGGATGATAAGAGGGATACGCGAATCCGCAGACATGTAGCCGAAGGTCGGACATATGATTTTGTTGAGCAGGAGGAACTCGAATCGGAATACACACAAAACATGGTAAAGACCATCTATGAATTTCCAAACTCCTCGGTCATATACTTCACAGACGAGGTGCCGGACAGGGTTGCAACCATTATTAACGCCATTATAAAACATCCGGATCTTCTGGAATCATTTGAAAAAAACTTTAATTGAAATATATGCAAGGTATACAGATGGGCATGGAAGGCCCAATGATGTCCGGAACATGGGTCAACCCGGCCACCGGCCACAAATTCACAGTTCGTGATTGTTATTTCGAGAACGACCAGTTCATGGTTCAGACCACCGAAGGTCAAATTCTCGATTATAATACCATTCAAAACTATATTCAGTGTCAGGACAACTCCGGTCACGCAATTGAACCAACCCCCGATGTAATTGCACCTCAGGCCACAACAATTCCTACTGAGATCGCCGATATGCTTGTTCCGGAGGATGCCGAGGTATCAAAGGGGCTTGGTAACCTAAATGATCGTCACTTTGGGCCGGGGGCAAACCATCAGGTGCAGCCAATCCAGTCTGATCCAATTGATGAGGACATGCGTATGGTTGATCGCGTCCTTAAACGCCACGAAATTCCGGCTATTGATGCATCGATTACATGGAATGTTCCACAGAAACAGATTGAGACCCTGGTTGATATACTTGGAATCGATCCGGAGGTGATCGCCAAATACTATATCAACAAAATCGACATGGAAGCGGTCTCCATCCTCGTCCAAAAGACACTTATAAAGTATATAAACAATATTATTGGAGCTATGGAAGGAGTCCAAGCCGAACCGGCAACGGAACTCATTGTAAATGAACCACCTAAACCCACCTCCAAGTCCAAAACCATTAAAAAGAAGAAATAATATATGGCCGATGATCTATTTCCAATTGACGACCTGCCCGGTGATGATATCTGCCATATAGATATCGATGCAATCAATGAGGATTCCGCCAGGGATGCTAATGATATGGTGGCAATTGCCTCATCATTAATCCTTGATGAACGATTCCAAAAGGCACACCCGCAGGCCCAAAAAAGAATTGCCCTGGAAATAGAGACGCTCCGTGGACTTATCAAGATGCGTAAGGCTGATGAGGAGGCCCACGATGCCGTCCTCCGGGCAATTACCGAAAACAAATCCAATGCATCGCTGTACCGTTCAATGGCCGAGATTCAAAAGACCTCAATTGCACTGACCAATAAGATTCATGATACACTTGACCGAATCAATGCAATGTGTAAGGGCTTCCAACTCGAGCTTCCTTTTGACGAGGAAAAGAAGGATGAGGAGGAAACTAAGCCGGTTGAAGGTGTCCATCGTGGCTCGAAGTCATTTATACAAGCAATGAATCACTCATAAACATGAGCAATAAAGCGCATTTTAATGCGATCTAACAAAAGAAAAAGGTGAGGACGACTAAGTCTTCACCTTTATTGTTATCGGCCGTTAGATCGCAAATAAACGCGTTAAAACTGTCCAACAAAATCCTGCAATAGAATTCCATCATAGTCCTTATAGTAGTCGCGCCACTTTCGATTGAAGAGTTTGGCATAGATCCATGGGCACCAGTCATCGAGCCATGAGCCCGTACAGTGATTGTGTTTGTCACAGTTGTCGGAGGAGTACTTGTCAATGAATTTGATTTGGTATCCAATACCTCGAACGGAACAGAACTTGTCAGGATCTTTATATACAAGCCCAATTGCCCCGGTATCTCCAACACCCGTCATACCGGCCTCGCGAATTGTCCAGTGATTAAAATATCCTTTAGAATTCTTATTGCGGAAGCCACAGAATTGGAGATATTTGTATGTCTCATCAATCTTATTGCAGAAATCTTCGAACAATACCTCGTCCTTATTACGCTCATTGATGACCCGGACAATTACCTTTTCTTTTGATAGGCTTGCATGAATATTTAGCCACGTCAGGACATATTCAACGACTTTTTTGGGGTATGTGGATGTCCCCTTCTTTATACCTTTATATGTTGCAAGGCCATGGGCAAAATAAGGAATACCGTTTTCAAAGACAATGCGAAGATCAAACATCCTGACCCCACGATTCCATTGGGTCTCAAGATCCTCCGACTGACAGCGCGCCATGAAGGCAAAGGGTCGCATCCACCATTGTGGTTTCAAATACGACATTGTATTGTGTGAACCTAATATCATTTTTTAAGGTATATTTTCAAATTGTGATGTGGGCTCCTCGACCGCGATGAGACCTATTAGAACAACAAAGATTATTAATAGGGCTAAAATTAGCCATTCTTGCCAGTCCATATTTTTCATGAGTGTGCGCGGAGCCTTTTGAGTGTGACATACGATTCCTCAAAGAAGGGATCAGGATTGCCGGGGAAGAAAAACTCCATGATCATTTGTGTATCCTTGGAAGGATTGGGATCGCGATAGTCGGGACACATATAGTTACATATGATCTGGCCGGCACGTTGCTGTGGGTGCTGCTCGGCAAGTGTCTTAAACCTGATTGCCTCGGGTTCCCATGGAGTTCCCATCAGGATCTTGGCAATCTCGAGGTTGTAGTCCTGTCTGTTCATAATTCGTCTTGTGGTATTTACTGTGTTATACATATTTTTCAAATCCTTTAAGTGTTACGTATTCATCAAATGTCCAACCTTCGGACTTCTCGAGTGAGTATTCATAGGCATCCTCGATTGCCTTTCGAATGGAGCCTGCGGCCATGATGGTCTGTAAGGCAGGAAGATTGTGATTACGTGCCTTACAGTTCTGGACATAGAGTGAAAAGTCCCAGTAATCCGCATTCGATATCTTCTTTTTTGCACGTTTCCGAAGTTTCCGGGCATATGCCAGGGCATTCTCATAATCCTTTGTTCCGGGCTCGGCCTTCAGACTGGTTCTGGTATAGGTCTTGGGACAAATCCACGACATGAACATTTCCCAACCCCACCATCCTCTGAAGTGCTCCTTAAAGAAGAAGTCATTTGCCTCCTTGAACCTTGTCCAATTGAAGCGGAGGCGCTGTTCGAACCATTCAATATTTGCATCAGGATTCTTGCGGAATATGTCCAGTTCATGGGGCTGCATAATGGCCGAGAGATGAACCATGTTGAATCGGCCGGTATCGAATCTCCTTGTATAGGTCCAGAACTTCTCCGGAATACTTATGTGTCCGGATGGCTTGAATACCCGGCGATTTGCACTATACTGGATCAGGCCGGACCCATCAATTATAAAGTCACCGGCACTGTGACGATGGTATCTTGCAACCGCGGGTTCAGTCAGCTTACGCTTCGGATTCACGAAGTTATCGAGGAAGATATACTGAGGGGTGCTTGTGCAAAGCACCTTTGAGGGCTTGAATCGAGGATCTTTGCAGAATGCGGAGAACACCTCAGCAAATGGCCGACCGATACGTTTTTCGATATAGCCATAGATCTGACCGGACAGTTCATAACGGCCGTGGCCGAGATCGCCGTACCATTCGATCATTGCCTTCTTACCGCGGCTCCAGCGGGTGCGCATTGACTGCTTTCTGGGCTGATAGTCGCGTTCTGGGCGGTATACATCGCCGAACAGTTCCTCCTGTGAAGCTTCTACGGCCTCAAGATCGATGGTCATGTCTGTTGAACGGTGCCAGTATTCGCGCTTACGATAGCGGCGGACATTTCCCTTTTTGGTAAAAATGCTATCGTTTATGTCATTGGGATCAAATGTGCGATTTACAAGTCTCATTGTTAAATCCTGAGGAAGGGATGTTAGATTCCTCGTGTAAATATATAACAAAAACTCGCCAAATCTTTAGGAAAAACCTTAATTTTTTAATCAGGTGAGACTGGATTTTCGGGTATTGAAGGACTTTGACAATCTATCCGGGCATATGTCTTGAACCCGATTGGTTCGCGCGCCACGGGTTCGACCTGTGCGACCACCGGAACCTCATTAATATAGTCAACAATATTTCGTGCATTCTTATTGAATGCCACAAAGGCATTGACGAATCTTTGGGTATCAAATGGATTATATAATGCCGAGGTAATATCCTTCAGCATTACCGTGGGGAGCCAAACAATATAGAAGAGTCCGGCATATATGGATGTGAGTATTGTTTTCATGGTATTTTATATATACAAAAAATAGCCCGACCCTCACGGGCAAGGCTACTAAATAACCATCTAAAAAATAGAAATTATGAAAACAAATTAGTCGTTAAGAAGTTTTTCGAGGTCATCCATTGTTTTACATGTGACAACCTTTGGCTCCGGGTCTGGTCCATCGTCATATATGCGACACTCAATAAAATTCAGGGCCTCCTGATCAATGTTCTCCGGGATAATTTGATCGCGCTTTAATAAGGCGATTGGTTCATTTGAGCATGTCAGGTATGCAATATAAACATGCTTGCGCTGTCCAAACTTCTCGATTATCTCGTTCGTCCTGATCAACCGGATATACTTGATCCAGTTTCCCCAGCGCGGGATTGTCAAGCCCTTAAACGAAAGGTACCTCCATTCACCTCGGCCCCCGGAGTTCATTTCGAGACTTTTTAACCACCCAAGGATCTCATCCTGACAGAACATTGCCTCCTGGACATCCCCAAGTTTTTGAAGTGCCTTATGCATCCGCCTTTTGTCCGCGCGGTCGCCATCGGTACATAGGATATGGAAGTCCCGGGTGTCGCAGTGAATATAGTCGGGTGCCGGACATTGGTTATAAGTGTCTATATAGTTCCAGTTGTTCATTATTCATTCTTTTTAGGTACATCCAAATATCTTTAATATAACGCGCGATTTTAGCCCGGATGAACAAATCTATATCAAACATATTTCAGCGCGTTAAATCGCATGTATATGCGTTAAACAATCGCATTAAAACGAGCTCTATGCGCATTCTACGGCTTACGTACGGCGACAAAAAAAGGCCTCAACGGCCTTGGCAGCTGGTGGAGAGACCGGATTGTCTCATCGCACCAATTTTGATGTTAGGCTTTAGCAGCCATTCCATCAGGATTGATCCATACGTTACCTGTGCATCTCATTGCATAGTTCTGAGCACTCAATTCAAAGTAACCACGGATCGCACGCTTCGCAAAATTGATAAGCTTTGCCATAATATATAGTAGTTTGATTGAATTATCGTCTCAATATCAGTACACTCCTGTACTTTAAGAAATTAATAATATCAAGAGATCTCCCGATTTTTAGTGGGCCGTTACAAATTCTTTGGTATCCGTGCAGATTACCAGGTGAATATCCAACCTCTCGCAATACTTTATAATCTCCTCTGCATCCTTTGGATGGATGGTATCGGTATTTATATATATTCGTTTGATGTATTTGGAGAAGTGTGGAATTTCGGGTTTATTTGAAAACACCCTGTCCTCGGCCTCCACATTGGTCTGTTTCATTCGCTCCGATTTCCAGGGATCGAAGTTCTTTTCGGGCTCGTCCCATGATGCCCGAATAGCCTGACCCTTTGCGTTGCCGGCCCAATTGACCGGTCCAATCTTAAATTTTGTATTAAGCTTGTGGCCATCAATAACAATCTTACACAAATCCTTTGCCAACATACCTGATGGATACCCAATTGTGGAGTTTGGAGTCCGGGTCAGTGACATATAATACCGATATCCTTTGTTAATGGACTCATCACCCATCCCATACCGGACATCCGTTAATATGAATTTATCCGACTTCAGGATATTATGAAGGCTTGCACCATCCGTAAAGTGGTACAATTCATCCATTGATTCCAATATGCTGGTAAGTGTTTTCATAAAATATAATTTGCGGAGGCAGCAGGATTCGAACCTGCGGGGCCCGGAGGCCCTCGTCCTTAGCAGGGACGTGGTTTAAGCCAGCTCACCCATACCTCCTTAGAACTTTAATCTAATAATGGGACAATTATGTACAAAATCCCAATTCTTATTTGTTTTTGGTGCCTCTATTCCATGCATCTCGTCCATGAAGTACAACCTGCTGGTTGGCTGCTCCCATTTGTGTTCACTGATCGGAGGTTCATGGAACAGTCTTACAGCGTCCGCAACCTGCTCATCATTATGTTTGGGATTAAGGATTGACATTTATTGTGATTGTTTGGATATTCATTGAATAGGGCTTCTTAAAATGTATCTCAATAATATATACCGGCCTTATATTATCGGGTTGCACAATAGGTGTGCAATATATTCGGTACTCAAGATTCCAATGCACCCCAAATTCAAAAAATGCATCATGGGCAACCTCGGTCATCGCTCTTTGTGTATCTGTAAAGATTCCTCCGGAATATAACCGATCCACCTGTTTCTGGACCTTGGCTGTGATTATTTCAAGCCCCCGGCCAAAATCGTTGAACATGATCTCCCGGAGGTCGGTATCATCAAACCCGGACTTTGGATCCAGTACACTCATACTACAAATGTCATAGACCAGTACGAAATGTCATCTGCACAGTCACGTTCGGCCTGAATGAATGAGGCAAATTCTGTCCGATTTTCAAGCATTCCAAGAACCGCTGTGGCAGCCCCAAGATCATCAAAGGCCCTTCCATGTCCATTCTTTCCAAGCACCATATAAAAGTATATATGGAAGCCGTCTTGGAGGCGCTTGACGAAGGCCCTGGAACAGAATGGTGCGGCATTCATCGGAATTGCCATGATCTCCTTAATTCTGTTCATTTTTTCGATTGGAATTTGGTCGGTCTCAACTAACATCGGTTCCGTATTGTTCTTATAGAATGGCTCGTGTTCGTTGACCCATTTATCCAAGGACATAACCTCGCGAAGATTTCCTGTAGTAAGGGTCAGTTGCCGTTCTTCTCTGTTCAATGATTTCATCGATAATCTTTTTATTTATTTGATTTGCGTAATCGTCCGACATATGTTTTGTTATCAATCTTTCAATATATTCCGGGTGCCGTGCAAGAATCTCATACTTGCGCTTTTGGATGTGCTGTCTGATGATCTCCTTGTCATTTATGTCTATATCGGGATCTAATATCATGTGCCCGGAGAGGGACTCGAACCCTCACGACCTTTCGGTCACTTGATTTTGAGTCAAGCGCGTCTACCAATTCCACCATCCGGGCTTTATATTTATTTGAACTTCTCAGGATACTTTGCCTTGTATTCGGCTATTTGTTCGGGGGTTGGAGGATTTACCGGCTTACCAACTATATCGGATGCCATCTGTGCCCATTTTTCAGGATACCTCCACTTCAGATCATTAATGATCATCAGGGCCTGCAAACGGTACATCCAATCATGTTCCTCCTCTTCATAGGAGTCATATTCACCTGAAAACATCCCTATTAGGATAATTATTCCAAGGATTATTAATATCCACCAGTACCAAGCCATATATTTTCAATTTTTTAGTGACCCGAGTGGGATTCGAACCCACACGATCCTTCCGGACCAGGGGGGTTTAAGCCCCCAGCGTACTACCAATTTCGCCACCGGGCCATCATATTTTTATATAAACTGTTCAACAAATCTTTGTTTGGCCTCCTCTGATGCCACACAGATATGTTGGAGATCTTCAAAAATCTTCTCATTATCTGTTTCGGATGAGATGGTCAATGGAATCTGCTTTGCGTCCAAGTCCAACTCAATATCCGGTTTATAAGGCATACGAAGCATCTTGGCATGGACGCACTTGACAAGTTCCGCCCAGATACGCTCACCCTTGTGTCGGGTGCACTTGATCCACGATGAGCCCCGATGATATGTTTCGATGCTATCATAGGTCATCAAATGGGTCAGATCGCATGCATCATTCATCATACTGAATGTACGACCTTTGTATTCGGTTTCGTGGGTTTTGATGATCATTGTTAGTGCGCAGACCGGGTGGCTGACCTTTTCGATCTTCATGGCTGCAACAAGATGCTTGCCGTCCGCGATCTCGACCCATACATCATGTCGGAGATCCCCAGGGTCACAATCAATGACCGAGTCAACACATCGTGCATCGAGGAACGGGTGAGCTTCGATATCCCGGAGACATACCCATGTTGTATTATCGAAGATATTACTATCAACGACCTGCATATCGTGGTTTGCCTCCATTCGGTGATCCTCCCAGTCGAGGTGGCATCCTACACCACAATAGTTATAGTAATCGGAACTATCGGATTTTTTCCTGCTCCATACCATATTTTCAGGAACACGGATAATATGCTGTGCAGTTGACCCCCAGTAGTGCCTGATAATTTCGATAGGTATAAGTTTTTCCATTTTTCCGATGTTTTAACTGTTATGTTTTAATATAGGAAAAGGTCATTCATTGTTTAATGAACAACCTTTGATTTTGTGGGCCCGGTGGGGATTGAACCCACGACCTCCGGTTTATGAGACCGTTGCTACTTGACCGACTGAGCTACAGGCCCATGGGACCGGACGCGCGCAGGGTTACCCGCCCTGGGGCTTCGCATCGCCCGGATATGTTTTGCCCTATTTTGAGTCGATGGTCAGGTTCGAACTGACGTATACTGGTTTTGCAGACCAGCGCGTTAACCAACTTCGCCACATCGACATCTATATAACTAAATCTCTGCAATCAGTCCATTCGGTTTAGCATATTCCTGAAGAACCTTGTCCTCAGCTTCCTCACCCCACATCGTATGAATCATGATTCCAAAATGTGTATACTGATATACTATTGGATCGACCGGCTGGGTGGTAATCTTCAAATGAGGATTATTAAGGTATTTTTCCGGGCAGGCGATGAACATTGATGTTCTATCAATTGCAACACCGTATAGCCGGGCATATTCCCCGAAATATGGACTACCCGTCTTTTCAGCCGATATACTATCACCCCAAAGCTTCTCACCCTTACGGAGCCGGACAATACGATGTGTTCGCATAAACTCCGGAACCTTTTTCAAACAATACTCATTTACATTTTCAATGCGCTGAACATACATGTAATTGGCATCCTTGAAAAGCCAATTATCAATATCATTAACCGGGAACTTGGCATCCTGCTCCAGTTTTGAAATTGCGATTGTTATATCGGCAATGTTCCGCTCCGGGATCACACCATTATAGTCGCATAGGGGGCCGGTCACAAGTTTATATTTGGCACAAATTTTCTTGAACTCGTCCTCGGGAACAAGAATGGTTCGTTCACCAAAAGTATTGCGCATCCATTTAATAAACTCAATAATGGCTGTTGCATGTCTTTTGTCCGATTCAATCTTATCGGCATCATCAATCTCCTTTTTAAGGAGCGCGCCATTCTGTGAATTTTGGAGGCCACATTTAACAAGCCCTGCATATGCCGAACGAATATCTCCAATCACCGGAACCAATGCACCGGACTGTTCCTGTGCCTGCTGCAGCATCATTTCCATCGAAAGGATGAATAATGTTGCAATATTTACTTCGGGCTCCATTACGCTTACTGCGGGAACCTCCGGTGATTTTGTTTTGAATAATGAAATGAGTGACATATTCGTTCCGTTTTAAGTTAGAGCGGGCAATGGGACTCGAACCCACAACATCGACTTTGGAAGAGTCGCACTCTACCGATTGAGCTACGCCCGCGAATTATTTTGGTGGGGCTGGTGGGACTCGAACCCACACGTCTTTCGACACCACGGCCTAAACGTGGCGCGCCTGCCAATTACACCACAGCCCCTTGGTGAGAGAAGATGGATTAGATTACCAGTCGACACCATCACAGCACTGCCGGCACGGATCGGAATATTAATTCTCTCGAAATCTCCTTGGGTCGCGATTCCCAAAGCCTTGGTACATCCGTTTAACTTGTGCACCATGTTCACTACATGGCCGGGCTAATATCCCGCTTTCTCATCGTGGAGCCTCAGGGATTTGAACCCCGGCCTCAGGATTTTCAGTCCTGCGTGACGAACCAACTACACCAAAGCTCCAATTTTTAAGCCGTTCTTTTTACTGATTATCGGCGGCTTATATACTAATATAGTTAAAGCACTTCATAATCTTAACCTTTCGAATGAAATCTATTAGGAACGTATTAACTTGCCAAGTCGGGGTGCTCCCGGAAGGACTCGAACCTTCGACCCCCACATTAAGAGTGTGTGGCTCTACCAACTGAGCTACAAGAGCATATATCCCGGGTAATTCTTTTAGTCTTTTTTGCCGTGTAGAACCAGGTTGACCACGAACCTCTTTAAGGGAGGTAATCCAGATTGGCCTTCTCCGGACATTTCCTTTAGCAGGGGCAGTAGGATTCGAACCCACGCGGACTTTCGTCAATGGTTTTGGAGACCATCCGTTTCAGCCACTCACGCATACCCCGATGTAATTTGGGTGCCCGACAGGGATCGAACCTGCGTAAACATGCGCCACAAGCATGCGCCTAAACCACTCGGCCACGGACACCATGTATATAAGATTTATTAACCTTCGAAATAAAATCTTGGAACACTACTTTTCCAAAATCTCCACCACCTTACCATATACCTGCGATCGATTAACCCAACCGTTCATATGGCCGTGGTTGTTTCCAATCAGGAACTGGGAATCATTACGAATCCCGTGGATAAGATGTAGATAATAATTACCTCGCACCTTGCATAGGACTATATCCTTCTTTCGGAGGACTGTTTCCGAGGTAACCGGCACAACAATAACGGGTTGCCGTGATTTAAGAATTGGTGTCATTGAATTACCAATACCAATCACTTTTCCGGTCTTGCCTTGCCTGAGCTGTTCACAAGATTGTCGGTTTTCGAAACCAACAAAATCAAAGTCAGTCATAGTTATTAAGAATTTAGTTTGACTGTGTAGTGGGTACGGGAATCGAACCCGTATTCCATGCGTGAGAGGCATGTGTCCTAACCGTTAGACGAACCCACCATATATTGGTGACCCATGAGAGATTCAAACTCCCAACCCCAGCGTCCGTAGCGCTGTGCTCTATTCAGTTGAGCTAATGGGCCAAATAAAAGACCATCCGAGGTGCTTCATCAGGAATCTTGCTCATAGGGTCAGTTAAGAGCAATAACATGACCCGACTTTACAATTGGAGACCTTTCAATCCTTTTTGTTATCCTGTTCTCCACAGGCCCAATTGCAAAAGCTTCACACATCATTAGAACCGCGGAGCGTTGCCCTATCCTTAATGTGTACCCTTGAGGTTTCGGCCTCGTTACCTACTACCGCACTCACCGAATCATTATCGGTCGCCCGGTTCCGGGCTTGCACCTCTACTCTTTTTCCTGGTCTTTAATTTTTTGTATCATTTTACCCAGTTCATAATCATCAACCCAATTAATATGGGTTTGCCAATTATTTGCTGGTTGTTTTATCCTTAAAGTTTTAACATTTGAACACTCATCTACTGGCACCAAACAAAACACGTCATTTACAACTGTACAAAAATAATCAATTTCATCTTTTGTGTATTGTTGAATTTTGACTTTCTTTTTATTATACCGACTGGTGGAGACACAATTAAATTGATAGGCTCCGTCACCCACAAGCCTTGATGTTTTAACTTGTACACGTATTAATTTACCATCAATATCTGCAATAAAATCGTATCTGGAATTTTCCCCAAATGGTGTACAAACATTATATCCCAAACTGTAAAAAGCGGATATGCATAAAAGTTCAGTAAGGTTACCCTTTTGTTTTGAATTTAGTGGCACTTGAAATTTGCTTGGTAAAATCATTTGTGGTGAAATTTTCTGGGTTTTCCTATGATTTTCACTTTCTACCGGTTGAATGTAACGAACATATTGTTTGTCGCGTTCATATTTCCTTCGCTTGGCACAATCTTTACAAATAAATGTGGATTGGCTCCGGCGAATGCTACCCTCAACCTCAGCACCACAATCGTTACAAACAAACAACTTGGTTTTACCTTTGACAACTTGCCTGTGTGCATTGTTGTAGCTGGCAGCACATGACTGGCAACAAAATTTTGTCGCCGATTTCGAAACTATTTCATTTCCACATTGTAAACAATATTTTCCCATAAGACTTGAACTTATATCTTAATAATAAAAGTTTTTGGTTCAAGTTTTATAGTTTATCGTTCGAAACTTTGAGGCCCCGGTCGGATTCGAACCGACACAACTTGATTTATCGAAACATGTCCTATAGATTGTTTTGACAAGTCAAGCGTTCTACCATTAAAACTACAGGGCCAAATAAATCCGCTCTACCTCCTTCGCGGATATGTGGTCGTTCTCAGGATCCTCCTTCTTATTCTATTCGGTTATCTGTCCATCCCCTTTCGAATCCGGAGGCTGTCTCTTTCATCCATCTTCGGGCCTGACCATTTTCGATCGCATGGGCTTTTATATTAATGCGACCCCTGCCCAAAAGGCTTTGATGTGCCGATTGAACTATTGCAACTCATCCAATGGGCGATGTACTATTTCAACATGCTTTAACGACTACCGTCTCTCAAATGGCCCGACTACCGGGATTCGAACCCGGGACGTAGGTGCTTTCCCACACCGTGCTCTGTCCGCTGAGCTATAGCCAGGTTCAACTCCTCAATGTTCATTTGCAACTGAAACACAAAGGCGACCTCAGGTTCTTTTCCAGCCTCCGTATAGGGCCCATGGATGCTGCTTGACCGTTTTGGAATTTTTGTGGGTCTTGTAGGGCTCGAACCTACGACTTCGATCTTGTAAGGATCGCACTCTGAACCAACTGAGTTAAAGACCCCAAATTTAATCGCGTTAAGTAAGTGGTACGTGCTCTACCGACTGAGCTACAAAAGCAGGTCAACCTACCTCCGGCCGGACTCGAACCGGCGACCCCGTGCTTAACAGGCATTGAATATAGGAACTTAATTTGCGATTGGTCGGGCTGGTGGGACTCGAACCCACACGCCTTACGGCACCAGATCCTTAATCTGGCCTGTCTACCAGTTCCAGCACAGCCCGTTTTATTTTTTATACCAATACCCTCTCAAACCTCGGCGCTATCCAACGTCCCAAGAATCCGTACTGTTTTTCCGAATCCATCTATGTTGTTGACCGAATAACCTGAAAGTATTAGCCCGGTTCATTCCGGATATGGTCGGACACCATATATTATTGGGCAATATTACCCGGTTGTTGTAGTAGCCCCTACGAGATTCGAACTCATAAACTGGGCTCCAAAAACCCATGTGTTGCCAATTACACCAAAGGGCTGTCCTTATAAAGACTGCTTTGGCATGTCTTTGAGCAGGCAATGGGGCACGATCCCACAGCCTCCACGTTGGCAACGTGGCGCTCTACCAATTGAGCTACGCCTGCATATGAAATAGCGAATAGTAAAAAAGCGATCGAAGTAGGACTCGAACCTACATCCTCCCGACCTTACGTCAGGTGCTCAATCCAGTTGAGCTACTCAATCAAAATAGGAACTATTTTTGCCATTTGTTGGGGCGATAGGATTTGAACCTACGTGTAACCAACTACTCTTTCTACTGCTTATCAGGCAGAGGAGATACACCCCAATATAAGAATCCATCTATGAAATGGCTTCAGATATTTCATATAATAAACAACCCACTACAGCTCGCGACCGGCTCTCCGATCCATCTGTCTCTATCTGTCTTCCGACTGATTTTGGGTGCTCCGGTAAAAAATTCCGACTGCGATCTTCTCGATCGTAACAGACCCTCAGGGTTACTGGTGAATTGTTTGGTCTACCCGTGCCTCCTAATACTAACCCTTTTTCAGAGGCATTTATGGATTTGTAGCGGTGGCAGGATTCGAACCTGCGCAGCCCTTATGAGGCTGACCGGCTTATGAGACCGGCGAGATAGGCCACTTCTCTACACCGCAATGTAATTGGTTGGGACAGAAGGATTTGAACCTTCGACCACCTCCGTATGAAAGAGGCGCTCTACCACTGAGCTATGTCCCAGTAAATAAAACATACCCAACACCCGCGCATCCTTGAGCAACATATTCCTATGCCGACCAACCTTTTTTTACGAGCCTTCCTTCAATCAATCCCGAATTGGCATATCTTATAATGATTCTGTGCTGTCCGTAGTTACCATTCCCACCGGGCACGGCTTTGAGATTGAGATTGGATTTGCGTGGACCTGAACTTACAAGCAGGCGATGCACACTTCACAGAATCCGATTACGCATCGGTTGAATATGTTTGGCAATCTTGTTCAGTTGTATCAAGAACATTTATCCTTCATGCCTCTTGGAGATCTCTTGTCGGGCTATCATGACTATTCCTTCGATCAGATTGGAATGCTTTGAGTTACTCTTAATCAGGACAGCCGCTGTGCGACCGGGGTTTTCGGAAAGGAATCAAAGCAATAATACCTACCAACCAACTCGTGATCGGCGACTTCCTACACTTCCGTCTCTATCATTTCAACGGTCTTTGTTGCCCTTGCCGGATTCGAACCAACGTTCCCCGGGTCAGAGCCGGGTGTACTAACCGCTATACTAATGGGCAATTTATTTTAGTGGGCCCGGTAGGATTCGAACCTACTCAGCAAAATGCAGCAGATTTACAGTCTGCCCCGACTCTCCAACTCCGGCGCGTGCCCAAATTTGTTTCGGAAGGTATTTTTCATAGCCGCCGCGTCTACCAATTCCGCCACGTCCCGTTATTTTTTGAATGAATTAGTCGGGCCGGCAGGGTTCGAACCTGCAATGGAGCGGCTCCCTTTGAATGATATAGGAACCTTCATTTGAAACATTTGCGATGTAGCAGGGATCGAACCTACGTCTGCGCCTGCCGTGGCGCCGTGCTGGACCAGTTACACTATACATCTTCCAAATCTCTGAACTGTCGGGTAGTCAGCCCTGGATTTCGGCGACTTGGATAGAACCGTTCGGGGGTGACTAAACCCCTATTAGGTTCCGTTTGGATATTATCTTCAATTGAAGCGCCGACGGGATTCGAACCCGCGATTGCCAGAATGAAAATCTGGAGAATTGGACCACTATTCGACAGCGCCATCTTAACGTGCGGTAAGTAAATTTTGTCCGATTCATGAAGTAAATAGGAACTTGCTTTGCACGTTGTATTTTTATTGTGGCCCGGGCGGGGCTCGAACCCGCGACCTTCAGATTAAATCTTCAAGTGTGACCGGGTTGTAATCCAGCTTGTCAATCTGGCCCCGTATAAGTCTGAAGCTCCACCAAACTGAGCTACCGGACCGACTTATTCTTTTTTGAACCATGAAATTTTTCTTCCATGACCTCTGTTTGTACCTCGATATGATTTTGTAAGTGAATGGCAATTTGGGCAAATCAATCTCAGATTAGATTCCGAATTATTTTCAGAATTGCCATCTATGTGGTCAATCTCTAATGGAATTGTTCCCGAATAAGGGTTTCGTTCCGACCACCCACACATACAACACTTTGAATCGTATTTTTCAAAAACATATCGTCTTAAAAAGCTTGGAATACTTCCCCAAGGACCAGTTTTTGCAATTTCCTCACCGGATAACCATTTTTGAACGCGTTGCTTATATGCAAGGTCATGTTGGCATTTGGTGTCACAAAATCGTTGTTTACGATTCCCTGGTTTAAGCTCTTTGCCACAGCATTCACAATATCTTGGAGTATATCTTTTAATATTATTGGTCTTTGCTGCACAAGAAGTGCTACAAAATTTTCGTTGGTAACCAACCAATTCCTTGCCACAGCATTCACAATGCCTCGTTTGTTTCATATTCGAATCATATAGCTCTTTGTTATAATAATATGCTATTATGTTCGAGTGTTTAGCGGACCAGGTAGGGCTCGAACCTACGACCTACTGATTAACGGTATCGTCAGCGTTGTTCCAACGATTAGCGAACGGGGTGAGACTCGAACTCACGGCTAACCTATTTATGTACGTTGCATAAAATCACTGGTACATCATGCCACAGATGATTACCCGTCCATTTGATTTAACTGCTTTACTGCATTAGACAGTCAGTTGCTCTAACCTACTGAGCTACTGGTCCATTTAAGAAAACTTTTGCGGTGCGTACGGGACTCGAACCCGTGACCTCCGCCGTGACAGGGCGGCATTCTAACCAACTGAACTAACGCACCAAATAATTTGCGGAGAGGGAGGGATTCGAACCCTCGGAGGTGTGACCCTCGGCGGTTTTCAAGACCGCTGCAATAAGCCTGACTCTGCCACCTCTCCAAATAAAGGCTATTCCCTAATCAGTTATTCACCGACCGAACTAAGCCACAAGTGGCCGGAATTACTGCGCAGCATTTACCGATTTGATTAGGTAACGAGGCAAGGTCACCGTGGCTTACATGGTGCCTTGAACTGACTTCCGCGATATCACAATAAGCGGCGGAGGAATGTGGTACACGTTTTACGGCGGAACGGGCAGGCGATTCATAAATCGGGGCCCAGGTGCCAACCACGGGGAGGCCGCGTCAAAAGCGGGACGATGTCAACCTCGTATCTAAAGCCTTTGTGGACCCTGCGGGACTCGAACCCGCGGCCTCCTGCGTGCAAAGCAGGCGCTCCAGCCAACTGAGCTAAGGGCCCTTAAATAAAGGATCTTTCGATCCCGGATCGCATCGCGAGGAGAGGCAAAATGCTTGAAATGACCTCTCCCCGCTCGGCGAATTTATGTTTTGTTCTCTGAAATTCCATTGTTGCGGAGTCATACCGCTCATAGCAACTTGTAAGGTCGCGGCTCTGATTTCAGTTGAGCTATACAATTTGTTTCATCGAACGTTGTTTTCTTTTTTGGCTCCCACAATGTCAAAGTCCTCTTTAGCTCTTTTATTGTGTTGCTCTCACATTCTTAATATATCAAACAATCTCTTAAAGTTTCGTTCCGTGTGAACTTTTCTTGAAGTTTTTATAACTGCTTGATTATCAAGTGGTAGGGTAGAAGAGGCTCGAACTCTCACTATGTCTTCATCCCAAATGAAGCCGGCTACCAATTACCGTACTACCCTGTGTTTGTTGTTCTGATGCTCTCCTGCATCAACATTATAATATATCCGAAACTTAACCCACCTTTACATTTTTATCAAAAAAAATCGGAATCAATTTTTCAACCGATCCCGACTCAGAAATATATGGAGTGTTATGAATGTGGCCCTATATATTGATGTCGGGTATATGGTTTTGTTTTGGATAGCGTCCTTCTGTATCACCACAGAGCACATCAAAACCGACCGCCGGATTAGAGGTCTGCCATGATAGGATATTGGTATGTTGTGCTTGTTTCTGCATGATATGAATTTTGATCCGTATAACTATAATAGCCGACCGAGTTTGATTTGTTAATTATTTGATAAAAATTTTTTCGGGCACTTCCAAAGCCGGGAATTGGACGATCCAATTCCAATAAAATCTATATATAAGGATCTTTGGAGGCGCCTCCAAACTGGACCTGGAAGGATCCAATAAAAATACCTGCATTACTCGCAGGTATTCTCATAGATGGTATCTTTATCGATGAACTGTTTTAAGCGCGTTAAATCGCATTTATATGCGTCATAATCACGATATCTATAGCGTCTGCTAAAGCATGCCCATGATATTTCAATCTTGTACGGCCATTCATCCTCCAATTTTGCGCACACCATCGATTTCAGCATATAAGGAGAGTCCAGCATCTCGCAAATATGCCCGGATGGCAGATTGCCTGCTATGGACGTGGAAGTTCCGGAAGAACGGTTTGAACGATGTGACTTTTCTGTAGCCTTCATAACATGATTCAAGTATATTATCGTAGTTGGCCCCGCGTGGATGGATTGGTTTTAATTTATCAATAACATCCGGGCCAATGATTCGAAATGGTGATACAAATTTGTAGCCATCCTCAACATAAACAACCGGCCATACAAGCACATGTTCCGGGATATACTTATCGAGGTTCCAAAGCCAAGGTATATGATAGAACCTGACCTCACACTTCCAACAACTTGGATTTGCCTCCCTATATGACCTGATAATGGCACAACGGAGCGCATCAGGATTAATTATGTCGGTATGGGTGTTTTTGATGCCTTTGATAAGCACCGGTCGGGTCTGGTCCCAGCGGTGTAATGGACTCTGTTCCACGGAATATACCTGATCAACCCGGAATAGTTCAGTGGATTCGTTAATTGAGAGGATGCCCATTTTTAAGTTTTCTTAAAGTGATTTGACAATCAAGTTTACAATATGACGCCTGCATTCTACACGCCGTACGCGTTGCATATTCGCCGTCATAGAATGGGTTGAGTCTGGGAACAAACGTCCTTATGCGGTACCAGCTAAACCACAACCATTCATATTTGAATAGGGTGGCATGTACTGGGAGGTCGTAGTGATTAAGTCCGACCATACCATTTTTGACAACGTCATGCTTTATGTATATTGGGCGTTTCTTTGGAAGGAGATTCATACAAGTCTTTGATTAATGTAAAGATCCATATAGAGGTGGTGCCATGTCCCCTCATCAAAATAATGAGGAATATTGATCAAACCGGCAAGATCCTCAACTGTGGTCTGCTCAATATTTAGTGAATTTGGGCTCATCAATAGTTCACCTCGGTAATGTACCGGGAGATCGCCACAATCACGATCCCAGTCATTGCAGCCATAGACGATGAGGACGGGGCAAAATCCGGTCGTGAAGCATTTAATATATAGGCCCGCGGGCATAATTGTGGTCTTCCGGACATTTGGAAATAGTCGTGGTGTAATGGTGGATATATCCATTCCTATAAATTCGATACCTGACCTTTTTTCGATTACCTCCTTGAAGATATTGTATAGGGTCACCCAACTGCTTTTGAGGCCGATTCTATAGTTAATGATGTCCCGGATTGATGTGAGGTCATTGGCCATGATTTCATGTAGGCCGGTCACACCCCAGATCCTGACTCCAACATCATGGAGTGGAACCATGTTTTTGTTTAATAGGTCTTGATCAAGCAGGCTCATTCTATTGAAATTATTTGTCCGTTTTTAAGATGCAGGATTCGTTGGTTGCTGGAACCACAGAATCTGGAAAGATCACGCAGGGATTCGATGTATGGGCCATCAACCAGCACATCAATATATTTAAGGCAGTCACATTGCACACCTTTCAGTTGTTCGTATGTATAGCCGGTAAATACCCATATATTCTTGTTTGGGGCCTTGGATCTGATGCCTTTGAGGATTTCAATGAGGGCCTCGGCATTGCACATGGGATCACCTCCGGAGATTGTGATATCGGTATACTTATCAACTAATTCATTGACAATATCCTTAATCGACATCATCGTTCCTGCGGTGAAGTCATGCGAAGCCGGATTGTGACATCCGGGGCAGTTATGTGTGCATCCGGCCATATAAAGAACATTCCTGAGGCCGGGACCATCGGCAGCAGTCCCCTTAATGATATCAAGTACCCGTGTATGTGTTACTCTGATTTGTTGATACATGATTTTTGCTTTTTATTGTTGCGCCAGATGTCAACGCCCATTATAATCAGGCAGATTGCATTCGAGGCGATGAGTGGATTATTGTGTGTCATAATACCATTGATCAGCCAGCATAAATTGCCTATGGATACAAGGTGCTTGACCTGGTCGGAGGATTTACACAACATCCCGGCACTCCGGAAGACGGTTGCGATCCATCCAATGATTTCAGCAATTACTGTTATCATAAAATCTACATAAATGCATATTTGTGTATCATATTTGCTTAAACTGTGTGGTTAGAGCCTCATATACCTCCATCGGAATGCGGTAGATTGTATGCTCATTCATAAATTTTGGGGTACGGTTGATATATAGTCCGGCCCCGGTGTGCGAATACTTACGTTCCTTCCAGACCCCACGCATTGCCTGCGGTGTATGCTTTGAACACTTCCATGTATTAACGAAGTTATAGGAATAGCGTGTTCCGGAGCCCGAGGTATTTGCAATCGGGCCCATAATGGCCAGCGCATCACGCTTACGATTCGCATTGCACACGGCAATGACCGGAACCTGCGTGCTCGGCATATCATATACAACTGAAACCTCATCACCGGCGTGTTCGGTAAGCATCCTGACCACAGTATCATGGTGCTCCTCGCAAGGTTCCATTGAGAATTTTGAAATCGCGCTGTAGAGTTCGACCTTCCAGTCAACCCAGTTATCGAAAAAATCGTCTGATAGTAGTCCCATGTTCTTTCTGTTTAGAGTTTCTGTATATAGATAACAAATCCCGGTCAAATCTTTAGTGATTCTCCGGGATTTGTTTATAGAATGATTTGGCCCTCAACCTCGGCCATGCCACCCATCAGGCTACATATGGTCTCGAATTGTTCCTTTGTGAGTCTGTATATATGGAGTTGTGAATATGGAAATGCCGATGAAAGAACTGGACTATCCTGACTACGGATTTTCAATTTCCAGCCACGTGTGCGTTCCCGCTGACCGGACTTTCGAAGCCATGTAAGGCACCGGGTATTGTACTCCGAGATATGATAGTCGCGCGCAAGGATACATGCCGGTTGCCATCCTTCAGTTCTTTCACCTTTGATGACCTTGTATTGTTTGAACGCACCCACCGCAATATATGCATCCTTCTTCCAACACAGTCTCTTATTATGTTTCTCGAAATTTGCCTTGCAAATATCATTGATGATTTTTGCATTATCGAGGGTTGGATCCCGGTCAAATGTTGTTGCGGCAAGGTATGTCAGGAACTCAGGTGTTTCCTGCATTATGTCGTCACTCAGTACTCCCATGTTCGTTCATTCTTTTAATGTCGGTGATAATACCACCAAAAATGTATGCACTCAGGGCGATCCAGTTATTGAACTCACCAAAGATCGCGTGAAGGATTGTTAACATTATTGTCAAAATGACAATCGAGATCAGTACGTCAATTAAAAATCTTTTCATAGCTCGTCCTCTACATGGTGGTTACCAAATATATAATTGATTCCGGCTATAAGTATTAGGCTCAGTACTGCCCCGATAAACATATAGTAGGTCATAGTCGATGTATGTTTGTGATTCGATTTCATTGGCCCGATAACATCGGAATTCAACACTGGGATTATCCCTGCGAAGTTCATAGAGGTAATCGAGCGCATCCTGCCGCGTAATTCGGATACCTACAACAGAATGCCATTCGCCCCGGCATTTATATTCAAAGCAGTACGGATTATATAGGCCACCTTCATCATCGAGTAATTGACCTTCCGGGCCGTAGTGGAGGTTGTGCTCCACTATGAATGTTTCCTTTTCAGATGGAGTCCTGAACATGAGTCGTTTTGTTATGGCATGGACAATCGGGATCGTGGGTGAGGCCGCCGTATCCGGCATATCCGGCACGTGCCTGATATAATAGATATGAATGACCTTTGTGATGGATGGTTGATATGTAATAATCGACAACACCACCCTCGGATTGGTAATGTGTGACTCCCGATACCTCGGGTTTGGATGCGCCGGGATCCGTACACCCGGTAAGTATGGCTATCGCGCACATAAATGCGCCTATTTTCGCAAGAAACTTCATTTGTATAGATTTATGTTGTTTGAATAAATATCGTTGGTAAAACGCAAAATTTTAGCCATGAAATCCCCATCCACGAGCCTTCAGTTTTTTCATTAATTTTGCATCGACCTCGGTGACCTTGACCGATGTGAGGGTTGGTGAATAAAAATTTTCCGGATCCTCCTTCTCAAGTTTTTTACGGTACTTATCAGCCTCCTCGTATGTCGCAAACATGGGCGAGTTTTCCATGTAATGTGATCGCTCCGTAGGATACTTTGTATGGTCAAGTCGCGCGCGATTATGGTACTTAAATTTATAAACATCCACCTCCGGAACGCGCGTCTTTGGTTGAGGTATGCCGAGCGCCACAAGGGTCTCCTCATAGGACGGCTTTTCCTCTTTAGTTTTCTTCTTTTTGGGTTGTTTTGCCTTGGCAAGTTTCTGTTCAACAACCTCCTTTAATTTATCATTGATTGATTTGGCCATGTTCTGTGTTGTATTTAAGACGTTTATATATTTCCATTGGAATCTCAAAGACCGTGCGGAATAATCGGGTCTCCCAATCATTTTTAATGGTGGGTTTACCCCAAAATTCAACATACTTTATATTGCCATTTTCCCGAAATCGCTCCGACCACGGCATCGCGAGCCACAAATAGCCATAATGGCTATCAGCCGGCCCCTGTATAACGACATTACGAAGTGACTTGTCCTCCTTGAAGACTGTAATATATGCCTTGGTGCGCGAACATTTGTTGTTTACACCGAGTGCACGGAAGTTCCGGGTACAGTAGTCGCGGATCTGGTCATGGATTTCGGGCGTAGGGCTGGCCGTATACAACATCCATAGTCCAATCAGGTCATCCTCGTAATTTATATCGTTATACAGTACGCTCATGATTTTTTAGGTTTTGGAAGGTTGTTAAGTTCCTTGGTCACACGGGCGAGTTCGGTGGCATATTCCGATGCATTCTCACCTTTGAGGGTCAGGTTCCTGACCTTGTGGTAGAGTTGCTGCTTACGCTTCCTGAGTGATTCATAGGTCGCAATATCGGCCTGAGCTGCAGCCTTCTTTTCGTCCATGACCTTTCCGTTCTGCTCCATTTGTTCATTGAGGAGCTTAGATTTTTCGTTGTATTCGGCAATGAGCTTCTTTTTCTCCTTGCCGGTGGCGTCCTTGATTGCGCCACGGAGAATCTCAACCTCCCTCATAAGGTCGCGGACATTAACAATTTTGCCGGTCTCAACCTTCGGGGCCTTCTTTTTGGGCTTTTTGCCTTTTGTCAGGGCCTTCCAGTTCTTCATAAGGTACTCAACAATCTGCTTATAAAGGAATGGCCAGTACCAGTCACACTCCTTTTCGTCATATGCCTCGGAGTTCGGCCATGAGAAGGTCTCGACAAGATCCTCCTTTTCACCGGGCTCCTTGTATAGGTTTGCGATGGTTGAGTCACCCTGCGATTTGCATTGGGTCTTCAGATCCCATACAAAGCCCGGGCCGAACTCATTTGACATAATGATGTCGGATAGTGCCTCCCATGAGGAGGACTTCGGCAATTCCTTGCCCGCTAACTTTGAACAGAACGCAATTGCCTTTGTTGATGCTTTTTTCGGGGTCTTAGCCATAGTCTTAAACTTCAATCATTCTGTAATACATGTCCGGATTTGCGGTGCTCAGGGCCTTGCGAATATTGTTTGCAAGTACCTCACCTTCGATTGTTCCGGTGGTTGCGATGATGCGTGCATCGGACTTACCTACCTCCGACATCGGGATGGTCAGGATTTTGTAAAGTTTTTCCTTTTTCATTGTTTCTTTGTTTTTAGATTTACTTCGTAGATATATACCAAGGGCCCCCTAAATATTTAGGAGGCCGCATGGAATTTTTTGAGATTTTTTATGCTTCTACCGCGGTGATGGTCGGTTCAGCCGGGAACTCGACAAATACATGCCATACGAGTCCCTCGCAGTTAACGGTACCAATATAGCACATGGTGAAGCCGATCGCATCAGGTTCGGGCATTGACGCATGGAATGGCTGCGGCCCGGTTCCATAGACATGGAAGATTGCCTCACTCATCTTTTTCTCATCAGGATCGACTATTGCATAGATAACGGGTTCACCATTGACTGAGGCCGCGTGAAGAACCTGGGCCTTATCCGGCAGCTGGAGTTTGTTTGTGCCCGGTTCGAGAGGATATTTATAAATTGTCTTCATATTGTGAAAATAAATTTGGTTGTGGAAGTGGTTCAATTTCATGTCGGACCCGCGACATTATGATGCCAAGTACATTTTGCCCGGCTGATGTTTTTGGTAATTTGGATGTGCTCCGGCGTTTAACACCCCAAAAATCATCCCAATCGGAATATTCAACGAATACGGAATCTATTGGATATGAAAGGAGTAGGTCGCGCATTGCCTTATTGCAGGTAAATTTTGCCCTAACCGCCTCATACATGAGCATTGCCCGAACGGCATACCATCTGGTCTCATCGTAACCAACTATCGCGCGCGACAAGGTCTTCGCGTCCTTTGGTGACGGAACAGACTGGATAAGATTTGCGGTCTTGGCATCATCAAAGAACATTGCCTTGAGATACTGGTAGTGGTGCTCCGAGGTCTGGAACTCCATACCCTGATAAGTATATGGAGTCAGACCAAAGTTGGACAATTTGCCTCGGATTTGGACGATGTTAACAATCCCTTCCATCCTCGTAAACGAATTTAAGAACGGGGAATCGGAGCGAATATTCGCCGGTGTCCTTGGAAACAGTTTCCTCAAAGTACTGGACGGTAATGGTCTTGCCGATGATGAGGCTGGGATTCCTGACCCATTCCTCACGCTGCGCGCGCGACATACCTGAACCGACCTTCACAATATTACCTTTGTGTTCGATGGTCAGGGCGGATACCCCGTGGATAGTTTCGGAGCCGGATGGGGTGTTGTAGGTCAGGTCACCTTCGATGATGCTGGTAACGGTGTATTCACCATCTTGCATTGGCTTCAATTTGAGAAGATTATTTGTTCTTTTGCCCTCGTATGGAACATCCTTACGCAGCATAAGGCCTTCCCAACCTCCGGCGATACGTCTTTCAGTCCAGCGATCCAGAGATTCCGGGGTAACCCACTCCTGCTCCACCACATCGATGATATTGCCTTTATAGTATTCTGCACAGCGCTGAAGGAACTCATAACGATATTTGAATGACTTATAAGGACGAACAATAGTCTCGCGACCGTAGAACTCATCCTCGGTCAGGATGTCGAAGACCTTGTATTTGGGTTTTTCGATGGTAAAGTCCTTGCGGCGTACGAGCGACATGAGACCCTGGAAGTCCTCATCACCATTTTCATTCACAATGCAGATCTCACCGTCCAGTACCCATCGACCAACCATTCCGGACAGAAAATCAAGCACCTCCGGTTTGACCTTATCGAGGGTGAAAAATTCCTTACCCTGACGCGAAATCATTGTAACAGTGCCGGTCTCAAGATCAACATGTGCATGGCAACGGCATCCATCTAACTTCCTGGATACCATCCAGTTACCATCGAATATGTCAACATTTTTGACCTTCTCAAGCACATTTGCAAGCGCGCAGGGGTATTTGTCGATTGTGCCGGTGTTCTTGGAAAATGTATTTCCGGCGCCTATTTTAAGGTTTCCATCGAGGATACGGGCAAGCCATACCTGATCGCAGGGGCGGAAAGCCCCGATTGTTCCTTCAACCGCACCGATTGCGGCATTGCCCGTTAATTCACGATTTGCAAGCTGATCGAGGAGGCTATGGAATAATTGATAGTCCTGATCGATGGTTAGGTTGCCGGAGTTGCATATCTCGTACTTCTTGACGAAGTATTTGCGGCCACCATAGGTATCTTTCAGGATCTGTTCGATCAGGGCGTTCATATGCCCGATCAGGAAGTCGTTTTTGGCTCGCACCGAACTTGTGCCGGCCACATATCCGAAGATTGAATTGACTGAGCCATCAACCTCATCGAGACTGGTAATGGCCACTGGTTTATTTTTGAGTTCCTTTGATGTCATCGTATATTTTCCTTTATAAATTCTTCGATGGGAATGTCAGCAATATATAGTCTGTAAAATCCCGAGGGGCGCCAGTCAATGACATCCTTGGTTCGATTGTACATGTCCTTATTACCGGAGATCCGGAGGGTGCCTTCCTTAGGCAGGCAACAGTTCGCAGTCTGATACACCTTGCCGCGCTTCGGTGACAGATTATTTTTACCCGGCTGATAGTAAAAGCCTGATTTAATATGTTTTACCTTGTACATCATAATGCATTAGTCTTCAAAGTCCGAGATTGATATGCACTCCGGGCCGTGTGCAATATAGAACATTTCACAAATTTCCTGTGCTGTCAGATCCTCACCGTAGCGATCATTAATGACCCGCTCGATGCAGAAGTGATGACCGTCCATGTGGCCCACAAAGGTGAGTTCATCGTATTCAACGGACATGTCCTGAATGGCCCCTTTGATTCGATCGGTGGGTGCACCGAGGACAACCACATTGTCATCAGTAAAGATTGATTTAATTTCAATTCTGTTCATAATATGCTTGGAATGCATTAGAGATTCCGTAAATATATAACAAAAACCTGCCGGAAATTTAGTTTATTTATAACCTTTATTCATGCCATTTCCATGTCCAAGTTTGTTAATATAGTATATAAAGTGTTCGCGGAACTCGACCAGTCCACATACGTCCGAACCTTTGGACTGGACCATTGGACCCCCTCGCTTCATCAGGTCCATTTTGAATGATTGTTCCGGTAGGGTAAGCTTGGCACCCTTGTACTTCTTTTTGATCATATCGAACCAGTCGGCGTAGCTCATGTCATCATAGATGAACCAGTTACGCGACTCGATTGTAATGAGCAGAGATTCCCAATGTTGTTTGGTGATGGTCGGGTCAAATGTGGATACGTGTTCGTCATGGAAATATTCGCGGATTTGACGATTATTGAGATCCTCATACAGAACCCATTTGAGCACGGACTCCTTGAGTGGAAGATGGAAAACTGTATCAACCGATCCGATCTTGACGCCAAGCGCCACGAGAGGACATCCGGTCTCCGGACCGGGCTCCACACCATTGACCTTGACCTGAATATCAATGCGGCGGTTAAATCGATCCATCATCGCACACCATTCGATGAAGTCGTGTTTGATTTTATAGAACGGTGTCTTTTTGATTGGACATCCGGGCTCCTTGATTGCCTTGTTGAGATATGCGATACGCTCAAGTATCTCGGCACAGGTCTCGGTTGAAGGAACCGTAATCTGCCGCATAAAGATACGGCGGTGCTCAATATTATTGAGATGCTTGCGGAGTTCGACCGGCTTATAGTAATCTGCAAGTTTGAATGTCTTTACTTCCATTGTTATATTTTTAGAGGTTCAAATTAATATAACAAAAAGGCCCGGCTGGTTTAGCCGAACCCTGGTATATTACCAATCCCCTTTCGGAACAATCATTTTAGAATGCTGGATTGAATAATTAATCCGATTGTGGTTATAGACCGCAATGACCTCACCAATCAGGCGATGCGTAATCAGCGTTGACGAATCATTGAAGATTGGGGGCATGATATTGTCATTTGCGATGCATTGAACAATTCGGTACTCACCTTCCTTCTCCATCAGATAGAATCGTCCTTTAGTGAGATCGCCATGCTGATGTGTCCAAAACCCCTTGTCAACAATAAGTGTATCACCTTTGTACCAGTACCGGATACCTGCATCATTCTCAATTGGATTCTGAACGATCGGGCCGGTCTCAGCAGCGCGTACCAGCATTGTATCGCGCTTTTTGACGCCTCTGATTGTTATAGGCAAGCGATAAGGATGTGGGCAACCCTGCAGGTATGTATTGGTTCCAGCCACTACACAATCATCAGGTGAGATCATGTAACTTGCCCAGCCGTATATTGCGAGCGCTCCGAATAGGATTATTACGAATATAAATGTAGCCATTTTAGATGTTTGTGATTGGTTTATTAAGGTTTCTGGTCACATCAAAATAGGTATAGACATCATCAATTTTGACACCAATGAGCTTGCCGGAGATCTTAAAGTTATTGTCCTTTGGAAGAGGTGAGGAAAACCCTGGAACCATTCCGGTTGCAGTGCACTGAACAATCTTACCCCAGCGAATACTATTGTATCGGCCATCCGGTTTGTGATACCTAATTAAATAGAAGTGCCCGTATTCAAAGTCACCGGCATTCTTCTCAAAGATCAGTTCGGCACCATCCGGCCAATACGGTCCGGCTCCGATGGCCTTACAGAGGATGATGGGATTGTCCGCATTCTGACGTTTGCTTTTTGGAATCCGGTGGTATTCATAACGCCCGGGTGAGATTAAGTCGAGAGTACCATAATACCCATCCTCGGTCGCAAAGCATTCGGCTACGGACGCACCCATCAGAACGAACAGTACCACGACTATAAATATTGCGAGAATTGATGCTGCGTCCATATATCAGAAATTATAGATTAATCCAATGGAACCACCAATTCCATAATATATATCCTTGTGATGGAAGTCATAGCCTATGGAAGGGCCTATGGATACACCGAATCCCCAATGCTTTTTCTTAGGCACAACCTTCTCGTTAATGGTTGATACAATGTCGGTTACATGCACATAAGGGTTAGACGAGGTCACAAAATATTGCATATCCTTAGTCTGTCCAATGGTAAGGGGCACGTCCATAGATAGATTATATATGGATGTCAGGCCAGTTCCATTGGCGTAGTTGTATTGGCCGGATAGTGTCATCCATGAATCCCGATACTGGATTGGAGCAATTATTGAGTCCTGTGAAATATATATAGGATCGGATGGAATGAGTATGGAATCGACCCGGACTTCGGACTGGACTTTCGCGAGTTGTGCTATGGTTGAGCCGAGTTTCTTTTTGAGTTCTTTGAGTTCGGTATTGGACATGTCCAATTGTTTGCACATTTTCTGTTCGGAAAGGATGAACGAGGCCCGCTCCGCCAGTAAGTTTCCGTTTTCGAGTTTATAGTACTTCACGGAGTCCATTGCCGCTTTCCAGTTCTGTTCATATTGTGCGATTTCCTGCGATTTAACGGAGTTTCGGTGATAGAGGTACACAAATGTCCCGGCAAGCGCAAATAGCGCGATTAGGGCCATCAAAATTGATCTATTCTTTGTTGTCATAATGAAAGAAAATAAGGGCCGGAATCCAAGACCCCGGCCCAGTTAATGATTAGTCCTTGAAGATTTCACGAACGAGCTTGAGGATGCCTGCGACTGAATCCTGCCCGGTTGGGGTTCCGGATTCACCACGTTCGCCTACGGGATCGGGATGACCACATGAGCAACCATTGCACTGGCAACCCTGGATCTGTCTTGAGGCGATCTCAATTGCACGATCCTTGAGTTCCGAATAGTTATGGGTGAACATTTCGAGGACTCCGCCGATTGCCTGATGGTCGCTGAGGCGGCTTGAGCATTCGTCAAGTTTCTTCTGAAGTTCTTGCAGTTCGCGATCAATACCATCAATTGCATCCTCGTTCTTCCGCTCGATGGTTCCGAGATGTGCAAGGATCTTATCGAGATTGCCGAGATAGATCCCGAGATCCTCACGATTCATCTTGTTGAGTTCGGGAATGACATTTTCCTGAACGTAACGTTTGAAGCTGTCGGCAACATCCTCGTTGTGATGTTCGAGTGCCTTCTCGATGAAATCGGTTCCGAGGGTCATTGTTTCAAAACCGGGATACATGCGGCCCGAGTTGAGTATGTCCTTTGCGGGCGCGGGGATTTCTGTGGGCTCATCGATGGTGCGGGTGTTTGAGGATGCATTGACCTGAACACCCTGGCCGAGCAATTCCTGCATTCGCTTGTTGTAGTCAACCACGTTGTCAAACTGTTCACCATTGATGGTTCCTTCAAAAACTGTTTTCTTCATATGATATTGAATTAGTGTTTTGTAAAATTCTTCAGGACTAATATTGTCGAAATACTGATCGATTTTACTTTTGATGTCCTTTAATTTCATGTAGTAATATATGTAATATCCGGGCGCTCTTTAGAGTGACTGTATAAAAAAGCCCCATCCTTGTTTAGATGAGGCTTGAAATATTGTGTATATGGCGCGTTAGTCAACGAGTTCCCATGTTCCGGAGCCACCTTCCTTCATTACATCGGGAAGGTTAATAATAGTTGCATTTGCCCAACACCAGTCGCGGAAAGATGTTTTGCATTTGATGAAAATGAAATGCCAAATAAATCAGGTAATGGTTCATCAATGATGTAAGTGTCCCCAATCCTTCGTCTCATAATCTTCTTTTTTATAAAACATCAAAAAAAAAAAAACGGATCAGAAAGTGATCCGTTTTTTTAACCTATTAACCAATTTTTATTTATGAACAATTCTATCAAGAATCTCCGCCTTCTTACCGAACGCTTGCTTATCGTAAGTGCTTGATAAATAACCAGTTACACGATCAAGCGTACTCCATTCCCCACC
>JAAGKN010000604.1_pt1 | contig 60737 bp, 64 predicted proteins | sample 6206371 | NCBI WGS metagenome assembly JAAGKN01 (sample SAMN11533720, study PRJNA540317) | gut metagenome | isolation source: fecal pellets from male and female animal of same cohort | host: Peromyscus leucopus | place: USA:CA | collected 2017 | reverse complement strand
TGTCTACTTTCATCTTACAACTTCAGTTCATTTACTTAATCTTTTTTTATTTGTCCAAAAATTACCAACTCAAATAAAATAATTGCCACTGCTAGATAATAATGACTGAATTTTGTAATTACTACGTTAATAAATTCATTACCACTATCGACGAATAAAACCATAATCCCATAGACGACAAAAGATACTATAAAGTTAATAATGATTACAACATTTAAACTATGAATATGTTTCGTCTTCAAAAATAAAATTCCCGTAATAACAATCAAAAAAAAATCTAATAAATAAATTAAATATATAATCAAACATATATCAACATTTTTAAAATAATCATTAAACTTAATAAAACGATTATAATCACTTCGATATTCCTGATTTCTAAACTTAAAATAATTATCTTTATATCGTGATTTAACATAAGATTCAATGTCTTCTCTTACATCTTTTTTACTTATCGAAATTGAATACTCGCCATCAAAATAGTTACTCATCTCATCATACACTTGATCATAATAATTGTTTTCCCGCATCAACTGTAAAACAAAATTCTTACTTAAAGCAGTAAGACAAAATACACTCACAAGAAAAGTCAAACTAAAAAGAAGACCTAAAAAGCCATTAATTATTTTTCTTTGCATAACATTTTAATACCACAATTCTATAAAACAAATAATTTGCCATTAAAGTTGCCGACGAATCAAGCAAGACATCTCTTATTTCGCCACTTCTACCACTAACAAACGTTTGATGAAATTCATCACTAATAGCATAAAGAATTCCAATTAAACTTGCATATATAAGCATATTTTTATCGACTCCCAGAGTCAATAAAGCATTCATAAGTAAAATTCCTAAAACAAAATAAACAAAGAAATGTGCCAACTTACGAATTAATAAACCATACTTATTCTTGATAGAATCCATCTCTTGACTATCTTTTTTTACATCAGTTAGAATTAAGACAATTTTTTCTAAAAACGTCCCACTTAAATTACCTGATTCCTCTCCTGTAGCACTTGAATTTACAAATATAAAAAACATCCACAATAAAACTAATAAAATACTTAATATCTTACGCATTAGAAATCAAGTCTTTCTTCCATATAATCATTAGTGATTTTAATAAATTCTTTAATATATTTCATATTAAATTCAAAATCTTCATCAACAGGTGAATTAAAATCATATTGCATAAGTAAATCATCAAAACGAGTTGAGTCTGTTATAACTCTTTCCCAACAGTTAATCTTCCCATTTTTGCCCACAATCGTATGAAACCAACTAAAGTTAACATTTTCCATACCTTCTAAATTATTCATATTAAAGAATCTCTCTTGAGCTCTAGCTAAATACTTTGGTGGAAAGAATACACTCGATATATAGCCAATTCGATAAAAATCAGCATTAAATCCTTCAAATAAATCTACCATATCGAAGATAATAGAAGCTATTTTATCAAAATATCCATTACTAATAACAACATTAACTGATTGTCGACCAATTTCAACTTGCATATCTGAATTTTTATTAAATATTACAGTTGGAACTTTGGTTTCTGGAGAAGCCTCTGGTAGTATCACAGGCTCACCTAGTAATTCATATCGATTTAATATTTCCTTAGCTACTTCAAATGAAGAAAAGTTCGGATTTCCCTTGAAAAACAACACGATTTCTTTTGTATCTTTCATAATAATCACCTCGACACCTTAATTATATCATAAAATATAATATATTCACTATTGTTTACACTCTTTACACATAAATCTATTTTCCATAATAATTAGTTAATAAAATGGCTTTGTTTTTATAAATTTTATAATTTACTTTGGTTAAAATGGCTTCATGTGATAAGGCACAACTATTACTCTTAATATATGTCCCATCAGAGAAGTATACAAAATCATCATGGGTATCCGAAAAAACATCATCCCCTAAATAATTATTAGGATTATAATCTATTCCTAACATATTTAATAAAGTTGGCAAAATGTCTGCTGTGTCTAAAATGGTATCAATTTCCTTATGGGGTAAATCCTTACTCCAAATAACAAATGGAGTCTTTTGTAATTCTTTACGATCATTTATAGTTTCTTTTCTTAAAGCTACATAATCAGAATCTGTATAGCCATAAGAATAATGATCCGATACTAATACTAAAACTACATCATCTAATTTTTTTTCGCTTTCTAACTTTTGCAGAAGAATATTCAAAAATTTATCAGTATCACTTGCTAGTACTCGATAAATATATTCCTCTTCGCCATACTTGTTTTGATCTAATTTATGTTCCACGGTCTTATATACCCGATTATCCAAAGTATATTCTAAATGAGCTGAATAAGTCGTCATAAAACTCAAGAACTTATTATCATCAATAAATAAATCATATAACTTATCATCACTTATAAAAGTCGAATCCGAAAAATAATTTTTATTTTTATCAAGCAACCCTGCTTTTTTCATATCTAAAGCTGAATAATGATGATCATAACCAAGACGATGATGAAAATCTGTACGACTATAAAAATCTCCTGAATTAGCATGAAAAGAATTAACTTTATAGCCATTATTTTTTAGCATATTAGCAACACTGTAAGAATAATCTACATCATCAATATCATAAATAGTTTCCTTATCACTAATGGCATACATTCCCGTATTCAAAGCAAATTCCGAATTAATAGTTTGCCCCCCATTAAAAAATGGCGAATAACGATTAGTAAAATTTAATCCCGTATCCATCAAATGCTTTAAAGTTGGCATTGTTTCTTCATCTATAATCCATGAATCAATACTTTCCATCATAATGAATACAACACTTTTATCTTTTAATACTCCCGTATAATCATTATTTTTCTTCATTGATCCATAAATGTAATTATATTTATCAATCGCAACTTTCAAAGAAGTCTTATCCAATGTAACTAAATTATAAATATATTTATAAACAGCTCGAAAATGATATTCATAAAAACCAGATACAAACATTGAAGTATTTGGATTTGTAAAATTATTATAAATATTCTTAGGATTATAATTTTCCTTCCAACTATTACTTTCAACAACACTACCAAGCATCAAATAAGTTATCAATCTTATAATTAGAAAACCTGATAATAGGAAAAATACAACCTTTTTACTTGGTTTATTTGCCTTAGTATCGACCTTTTTAATATATTTTTTATCAATATAGTTAAGTATTACTAAAAAGGCTAGTCCAACGGAAATAGTTAACAGCATACCAACATTCAATTTGATAAAAACAGATTTAATATACTGTAATCCTTCACCAGCCACAAATAAATCAGACACTACCATATATTTTCCCATTTGTTGCGTATAACTAACTTGAGCAAATAAAATTATATTTAAAACAACACTTAAAATAGTAAATACTTTAATTCTGATATTTTTAGGAATCAAATATATTATCATCAAAATTAATAAAATCCACGATATTGAAAATCCCATCCATAAAGTACGATAACGCAAAGTACCAAAGCCATAAGTATTTATATCAATTAGGCCTCGCGTATATATATCCATGAATAAAGGTATTATCATCAAGGACAAAAACATAATTACAAATAATAAATTTTCTACTTTTAAATATTTCTTCATACTCATCATACTTTTATTATACCATATTTTATACATACTCAATATTAAAAAAATGTAATATATAAAAAAGACCATTAAGGTCTTTACTCTACAACTCTAATTGATTCAATAATTGGTTGATTTTCTGCTAAAATAGTACCATTAGTATCCGTTGGTTTAGCATCTTCAACTATTTTATCAACAACTTCCATTCCTTTTGTAACATGACCAAATCCTGCATAATCTCCATCTAGGAAAGTAGAATCTTCATGAACAATAAAGAATTGACTTGATGCCGAATCATAATCATTACTTCTTGCCATCGATATAACACCACGAACATGACTTATATTATTCTCAACACCATTCTTAGCAAATTCACCCTTAATAGTTGTCTCAGAACCACCATAACCAGTTCCCATTGGATCTCCACCTTGAACCATAAATCCATCTATTATACGATGAAATGTTAAACCATCATAAAATTTCTTATTAACTAAATATATAAAATTAGTTACCGTAATTGGTGCTATATCAGCATCTAATTCAAGAGCTATCTCACCATAATCTTTAACATTAATAACAACATTATGTTTTCCTTTCATAATCTCCACCTCATCTATAGTTTGATCTTTATTTTCCTTGCAACATGATACTATTATAATAAACGCTATAACAATAGCTACAATCCATCCTGTATACTTCATCATAAATTCACCCTAAATAAAATTATATTTTAAAATTTTAACTAAGTCAATCAATTTAAATAATCATCAATTTCTAATGCCGCTTTCTTTCCTGCTTCCATAGCCAAAATAACGGTAGCAGAACCTGTCACCACATCCCCGCCAGCAAATACTCCTTCTTCACTCGTTTTAGTGCCATCAACAACAATAAGACCACGATTATCTATTTTTAAAGAGGAGTTATTAGTTAAAGTTGGATTAGGTGTTGTTCCAATCGCCATAATCACAATATCACACTCTATTTCATGTTCAGAATTTTCAATTTCTTTAACACTTTTGCGCTCTTGATTGCCATCAATTAATTCCATATCAACAACTTTTATCCCTTTAACATAAGCATCATCATCAACAATAATCTCTTTTGGATTAGTTAAAAGAGCAAACTTTATTCCTTCTTCAAGAGCATGATTAACTTCCTCTTTTCGAGCTGGTAATTCATCCATACTTCTTCGATAACAAATCGTTACATCTCGGCCCATTCGACGCATTGAACGAGCGGCATCCATTGCCACATTACCACCGCCAACAACAACGACTTTTTTCCCCTCCATAATTGGTGTAAAAGTATCATCATCATAAGAACCCATTAAGTTAATACGGGTTAATATTTCATTAGCTGAAAAAACTCCATTAGCTGTTTCATTTTTTATTCCCATAAAATTAGGTAGCCCTGCTCCACTGCCAATAAATATAGCATCATATTCACTTTTTAAATCATCCATCTTTATCGTTGTTCCAACAATAGCGTTTAAAACAATTTGAACTCCCAGTTCTTTTAAACTATCGATTTCTTTTTGGACAATGCTTTTTGGCAACCTAAATTCTGGTATACCATAAGTTAGCACTCCTCCTGCTTTATGTAAAGCTTCATAAATAGTTACTTGATATCCCATTTTGGCAAGAGTAGCTGCACAAGTAAGTCCACTTGGTCCTGAACCCACAACAGCAACTCTTTTACCATTTTCCAATGATTTACCAATCGATTTAAAATTATTCATCCTAGCTTCATCAGCGACATATCTCTCCAAAGACCCAATAGCAATTGCATCTCCCTTAAAGCCTTTAATACAAAAAGCTTCACATTGCTTTTCTTGGGGACAAACACGCCCACATATCCCTGGAAGTAAACTATCTTCACTTATTATTTTTATTGCCTCAGGAATATTTCCTAATTTTATTTGTTCAATAAATTTAGGAATTTTTATTCCAACTGGACATCCAATTACACATCTTGGATTTTGACAATTTAAACAACGATTTGCTTCCTCTAAAGCTTCTTCCTTAGAATATCCTAAAGCAACTTCGTTAAAATTCTTTATTCGCTCATTCTTATCTAATAAACGCATTTTAGTTCTCATATCTACTCCTCACAATTACCGCATCCACCATGATGAGTTTTACCTTCTTGTATTTTTAAATAGTCTCGTCCTTCTTTAGTTTTATATAAACTCATTCTTTTAATCGCGTTATCAAAATCAACTAAATGTCCATCAAACTCTGGACCGTCAACACAAGCAAACAATACCTTACCATCAACAATCACTCGACAAGCCCCACACATACCTGTGCCATCTACCATAATTGGGTTTAAAGAAACTGTCGTTTTTAACTTCATCTTCTTCGTCAAAATACAAGTATACTTCATCATTATCATCGGACCAATTACAATCGCCCCATCATACATATTTTCTCTAGAAGATAAAACATCCGTTACCATTCCCTTTATTCCTCTTGATCCATCATCTGTTACATAAGTAATATTATGACATACTTTACTTAATTTATCTTCCAATATAAATAATTCTTTATTTCTTGCACCATAAATAATATCGACAGTTGCTCCATGTTCATATAAATATTTCGCCTGAGGAAGAAGCGGCGCAATCCCAATTCCTCCACCAACTAACACATATTTTTTACCCTTAACATTAGTTTCCACAAATAAACTCTTTTTACCTAAAGGACCAACTACTGCAAATAAAGAATCATTATTAAGTGAAAGTTCATAAGTTGATGCACCTACTACCTGATACACTAAATCTAACACTCCCGTCTTAATATCATAATCAACAATCGTTAAAGGAATACGTTCTGAAGTATCATAGCTCATTACAATTACAAATTGTCCAGGATGAGCATTTTTTACTACTAATGGTGACATCACTTGCATGTAATATACTTTATCAGCTATTTTTTCATTTTTTAATATTTTATACATGGTTTTCACCCTACCTAAAAAAATTATATCATAAAAAAAGAATAACTATAAGTCATTCTAAATCGATCTTGTCTAAATCATCAATTATTGATGCTTGTTCATCCATTAAATTTCTAATTCTTCTCTTATAGGTAATAACATTTCGACGGAGTCTAGCAGCTTCTTCTTCAATTTTTTCAGCCTTCATTAAGGCATCATTTATGATTCTATTAGCATTCTTCTTAGCCTCTGTAACTATTAAATCACTTTCATTAAGTGAATTTTCTTTATACTTATTAGCTGCTTCTTCGGCTATAACAACTGCTCGATTTAATGTTGCATCCATATTTTTATAATGCTCTAGTTCTTTATTTAAACGAGCTATATCCATGTCTTTTTGCTTCATCTTCGTAATCATATCATCAACTTTATCAACTACATCATCAACAAAAGCATTGACTTGGGCTACATTATAACCATTTAAACTCCTATCAAATTTTTTCATTACATATCACCCTAAATAATGTGAATATTAGAAATCCATTTCATCTTCAATCTTAGATTTAGCTTTCTTTTCACTTTCTTCGTCACTTATGCGTCCTTCAACGTTAACATTTTTAGGAGTACACAAGTAAATACCATTGCCTAATCTTTGTAACTCTCCACCAATCGCATATAATGTCCCACTTAAGAAGTCAATTATTCTTCTAGCTTGATCATTAGTAACTCTTTTTAAATTTACTACCACTGAATTTCTTCTTTTTAAATGATCTGCGATTTGTTGTGATTCTGAATAAGCACGTGGCTCAACAAGAACCATCTTCGCTCCACTTGAGTTATTAAAGACCTCATTTTCTGTTTCATAAGCTTCTTCTTCAGTATCAATTGCATCATTATTCTTTGGAAATAAAGCATCAGTAATTGCTTTTAATGCCATAAGAAACACCTCCATATGTTTACTATATCAATATAATACCATATTTCAAACATGATAGTAAATATTTTTTGTGTTTTATTTGTTTTTTAATTTCTTTTGAGCTTCTTCACTCTCTTGATTACGTTCAAGTTCATAAAGAGTTAACTCATCATTTAATTCAATTCCCATCTCAGCTGCTTTTTCAAAATATAAAGCCTCTAATTCACCTAATAGCAATTGAATTTTCGTATCAGTTGATAAATCACGCCAATTTTCCACTAAATTTTGATTATCACTTTGATTCATAATTTTAATCGCATAAGCCTGTTCTATCAAAGCCTCTTTAGTTAAATCAGCTACTCCAAATCGCATATTATTCTTACGAGAAGATATAATACGTAAAGCTTTACCATTTTCTAAAGCATTAGAAAGTTCAAACACTTCTCCACGATCTAGCATCTTTTTAGCATCTTTTTTACTAATTCTTGGATATTTACTATCCATCAAATCAATCATACACCAAATATTAACCATTGGTATAAAATAAATTGCATATCTCCTTATTTCCTTTAACATTTTTTCCAAAAAACTTAATGGACAAGCATAATCATATCCTAATTCTCTTAAATGACGATGTTGAGCCATCTCTTGTTCAACATCAATAATATATGGAATTAACACAAATAAAGCATAATACATAAAAAACATAACAATCTCTCCTTTTCCCGCTATTATAGCATATAAATTATAATTTTAATATCTTATCAATGACTTTATCAACTTTGTCAACTACAGTATCTGTAACGCTATCAAATTTATCAACTACAGTATCCGTAACACTATCAATTTTATCAATTACTTTATCAGTAGTCTGATCAAACTTATCAAGAGTAGTATCAACTTTTTTGTCTACAGCATCTAATGCTTGATCAATTTTTCTATCTGCACGATCAAATACTCGATCAAGTACACCCATAATTCTATCTAAATCATCTTCTTCTGGATCAACTTCTACATGAATCTTCTTACGTCGTGAATCAATAACCCGATAATACCTTTTAGTACCACATGGAGTATTAATCTTAATTTCAATAGTTGATTGATCACCTAACTCATCAACATAGTCTTCTTCTTCTTCTTCGAGTTCTTCATCTTCCTCAAATTCGTCATCAAATTCTTCTTCAAATTCATCTTCAAATTCTGGAGAATCTAATGCGTTTTCCTCATCTTCCTCTATTTCACTAATTTTAATATCAATACCTAAGTTAGTTAAAAAATCAACAATTTTTTCTTTTCTTAATCTTTTTAGTTCATCTTCAATCATATGAACTTGTTCATACTCTTCTTTACTTATATTGACAATCTCTTCTTTATCCAACATCTTTTGAAAACTTTTTCTCCACATATTTTCATCATCATCTTTATAATGTTCAAGCTTCAAAACCATTGCAATAGAATAAATAAAATTAAAGCCAGGAATAAAACATATCAAATTATCTAATATCTTAGATAAAATATCTTCTTTCGTAAGCGAATATTCAACAATATTACCACTAGCACATCTTTTTATTTTCTCTAATCTATTTTTTAATATATAGCCTTTGCTTTCTAAATAATCACTTTTACCTTCATTTAAAGCTAGATTAATAAATAATGAGAGTAAAAATCCAATTAAATACAACATTACCATAAAACCATCCCCATTTCCGCTTATTCTAACAAAGCCCTATTAAAAAGTCAATGCAATAAAAAATATTCCCAATGGAAATATTTTTAAAATTTAATTCTCTCTAAAACATAATCTTTAACAGCATCTACTGGCATCGTAATTTGTTCCATTGTATCACGATTTCTTAATGTAACTGTTCCATTGTTTAAAGTTTCATCATCAACCGTAATACACCAAGGAGTACCAATAGCATCTGCTCTTCGATAACGTTTACCAATGTTTGCTGTCTCATCATAACTAGTCATAAAATACTTATTTAATTCTTCTTGAATCTCTAAAGCTTTTTCCGCATGTACTTTCTTTATCAAAGGTAAAACATTAACTTTATATGGTGCAAGTACTGGATTTATTTTTAAAACTTCTCTAGTATCTCCACCATCTAACTCTTCAATACAATATGCTTCGTCTAAAAGAGCAAGAACTGTTCTATCAAGCCCATAAGTTGACTCAATTATATAAGGAATATACTTTTCATTAGTATCAGGATCTAAATATGTTTGTGGAGTTCCTGAATATTCTTGATGACGAGATAAATCATAATTAGTACGATTATGAGTACCATTTATCTCTCCCCATCCAAAGTTAAACTTGTATTCAATATCACAAGCTTCTTTAGCATAGAATGCTAACTTTTCATGATCATGATATCTTAACTTTTCTTCTGGTAAACCTAAATCCATAAAAAATTTCTTACCATATTCTTTAAAATATTGATATAATTCTGAATCATTTCCTTCTTTACAAAAAGTTTGATATTCCATTTGCTCAAATTCAATTGTTCTAAAGGTAAAATTACCTGGTGTAATTTCATTTCTAAAAGCCTTACCTATTTGTCCAATCGAAAAAGGTAATTTTGCACGCATTGTTCTTTGAACATTTAAGAAATTAACATATTCACCTTGTGCATTTTCAGGTCTTAAATAAACTGTATTCTTAGAATCATTTGTAACACCTCTTTGTGTTGCAAACATTAAATTAAATTGTCTTATTTCTGTAAAATTCGATTTACCACACTTAGGACATGGAACTTTATTTTCACGTAAGAATTCCATCATTTCATCTTGGCTCATCGCATCTCCCTTACTTGAGTTAGTAAAATCATTAATTAAATTATCAACACGATGTCTGGTCTTACATTCCTTACAATCAGCTAAAGGATCTGAAAAACTTTGAACATGTCCTGAAGCTTCCCATACTCTTGGATGCATTAAAATATCCGCATCAACCTCATAAGCATTACGTCTCTCTTGAATAAATCTCTTTCGCCAACAATCCTTAACCGTATTTTTAAGTCTTGCTCCTAATGGACCATAATCCCAAGTATTTGCAAGCCCTCCATATATTTCACTACCTTGAAATATATATCCATATTGTTTACAATAATTTACTAATTCTTCCATATTCTTTGCCATTATTCATTCTCCTTTTCTAAACCTTTTAAAAATAATTCTAGACTCTTAACGTCTGTAACTATATCTAATAATTGCAAATCTTTTTTATTAACAAATCCTTCTTTATACGTATCACTTAAAAACTTTAAAAGTGGTGTATAAAAATTTTGATAATTAAATAAAATAATCTTTTTATCTTGGCATTTTTGTCTTTTTTCATCTAGCATGCTAAATAACTCTCCCATTGTCCCGAGTCCCCCAGGAAGAAATACCACTAAATCACTAGATTCATATAATTCTTTTGTTCTTTCAAAGATATTTGTTTTCACTTCATATGCATCCAGTTCTAACATATCCAAATTAGGAGCATCGTGAACTTCAACAATCGCCTTAACTTTTCCCCCTTCATATTTATAGGCCATATAACAATTTCCCATCATCCCTGTATCACAGCCACCAAAGACTAACTTATGTCCATTACGAGCCAACATCGTTGCAACATTCGATGCTAAATCACGATAAGGAATTGCCACATTATCAACACCCGAGCAAGCTACAAACACTTTCATAAAACACCTCCTAAAACAAATAAAAGAACAAAGTGTATGGGCGAATATTCTCGCTGTCCCACCATACTTTGTTCTCTAAAATTCTCATATAGCTCTTGGTTTGCCAACACCCGTCATCACTTTTATATGTACAATTATAATACTTTATTCTTAATTTGTAAATATTATAATTTATAAGATGGTAGAATTTTTAATTCATATCCATCTATTGATTGATCATATAAGTTAGCCTCTTTAAACTCTTCAAACTCTTCTGGATATAAATATTCAATATATCCAACTACTTCATTGATGAAAGCATCATATTTTTCCTGCGATATATTACCCTCATATACTTCTGCTTTAAGACATTTATTAATTTCTTGAATTAAAGGAATAGCTTCTTTTCCCATTAAAGCTAAATCACTAAAATAATCTAAATTATCAAGATCTAAAGATGATCCATTTAGATAACGTAAAAGATTATATGGGCTAATAACAGGTTCTAGGAATGGATAATTATTATCAATTATTGAATCTAGTATAAATCTCGTTGGATCATTACACCATTGTTCACCAAAATTAATTTTTAAAGCTTCCGCATATAAATATATTAATTCTCTATCTACTTTATTACTATAATCAAGTTCTCCTGCTTCCTGATAAATTAAACTAGCTAACTTTTTATAATATTCACGATAACTTACATTTAAAAGTTCATCATCATGACATTCATAAAAGACACTTATTTTACTATTTTCATTATATTCTTCAAAAATTGGATCAAAAATATTAGAACGAATTGCAACTTTATCATCATCACTAACATCTAAATGCTCACAAATATCTTCATAAACTAAATCGTAAAATTCAGAAGTGTTTTTCGTTAAATCATTTAAGTTAACTAGATAAACTTTTCCCTTCATTTCTAATTTTAACTTCTTCCCCGATAATACTTGTACCTTTTCATCTTCATTAAAAAATAGTAAGCCTGATAATAACTCATGTTGACTACTTGCTCGATTTCCATCTAAATGGACATATAACTCTAAAGCAATAAAATCTCCATTAGTAAAATCAAATATATGTGAAAGATCAGAAAGATATACATTACTTTGATCCGTAAAATCAATAGTCGAAAGCTTTTTGACTATTTTAAAATAAATATCATCATTATCAATACCTAAACTTGTACACTCTTTCACATAAACACGCAAATACTCTAAAATATTTTCTTTCATTTCATCTCGTAAAGTTAAGTTTTTTTCCATTGCATAGTTAAATAATTCTAGGATATCTTCTGTACTTTTCTCACTATTCTTATATATTCTTATTGGTTCTTTTTCTTGATAATTAGAATATAAGCCACGTCCCATAGTAGCAATTACTGAAAGACCAATAGCAGCAAGAACAATTCTTCCACTCATCTTTTTTACTTTAGCACGTTTAACACGAATTTCTTTTTGTTCAACTAAGTTATCATTAATTTTGGCAATATCGGTATAAAACAATGTATCATTAAAAGATAACTTTTCATAATTACCTTCATATTCTTTATATACTACACCTTTATCTAAATCATGATATATTGTATATTTTTTTCCATTTTCTTTTAACGTACATATAGCATTTAAATTTTCCTTCATGTCTTATTTCCCTTCTTCAGCAGGCAATATTATATCTAATAAAAAAATATTATGCAATAAATATCACAAAAGAAAAGAAGAAACTTATTCCTCCTTGCAATTAATAATCTTTTTTATTTCATCGACAGTCATTTCATTTGATTTAGCGATCATTTCTAGGGATACTCCATTTTTATATAATGCTTTTATGCTTTTTTTGATAGCACTATTGAATCCCTTATCAAAGCCTTCTTTCATTCCTTCTTTCATAGCTTCACTTTTTATTGTATTCATATAAAAACGATTATCTTCTTCAACAGTTAAATATGGTACATATTCTTGACTACTATTTACCTCATTTACCTTTTTTGTATACTCCATTACTACTCCATCCTTCTTAAATTCCTTTAGTTCATCTTTATCTAAATCCAACATGATTAAATATAAATATTTCTTAATCATCTCTTCATTATTTTCTTCATAATATTTTCTTAATTTACTCATATTATATTCAATTATACACACATTATCTATAAATTTAATTTCCTTATCTTGCATATAATATGTGCGCATATCTTCTTCATCTTTTAAATTATAACTTAAATTAACTTGATAAAACTGATAATCTATATCATATTTTTCCCCTACTTTCGTTCGATTAGCTATTTCATTACATAAATAAACAAAGTTTCTTTGATTATTTCTCTCATTAGCATTTAATTCCACAATAATAGTTGTTTTACCTTCTTTGATTAATAAATCTACTGTTTTTGACTTAACATTAATATGTGGTTTTAACATTTCCGAATTTAATATTTCAATATTATCAAATTCTTTATCAAAAACACTTTTCAATATAGCTTTTAATAAAGTTATATTATTACATATGACAGCTTTAAAAACTGTATCATATCGACATGTATAGAATTTATTCATTTATTCCTCCTTCTACTATACATATACACAGTCAAAACTCATTTTACTTTATTTTTTTATAATTCACTAAAAAAATAGACTAATTGAGTCTATTTAATATTATCCTTTTACTGGTAACATCACCTAAATTCTTAATGGATCAACATCAATCTCAATATTGACATTTTTATTTAAAGCATATTCTTTATCAATAAAATCTAAAGCTTCATTTATTTTATCATCTTTCTTATATTTTAAAATAATTTGAAAACGATAAATATTATTCATCTTAAACATACTAGCTGTCGTTGGTCCTAAAACAGATGTATCTTGGTTTAATACTCTTTTTAAATAATTAGATATCTTATTAGCTTCCTTAGAAGCCTCTTCGTAACTCTTGCTTGCTACCTTCATTAAAATCAAATAGCAGTATGGTGGATAATTTAACATATGTCTAACATTCATTTCATACATATAGTTTCCTAAATAATCATTATTTTTGACAAAATTAAGAGTTTTATTATCTGGATTAAAGGTTTGAATGATTACCTTTCCGGGCAAATCACTTCTTCCTGCTCTTCCTGCCACTTGCAACAACAAACTAAACGTATTTTCACCACTCCTGAAATCAGGAATATTTAAAGATTCATCAGCATTAATAACTCCTACCAAAGTAACTTTGGGAAAATCTAATCCTTTTGCGATCATCTGAGTTCCTATCACGATATCATATTCATGGTTTTCAATGGCTTTAATAATTTTCTCATGTGCACCTTTTCTCGAAGTTGTATCTGTATCCATTCGAACCACATTATAAGATGGATATAATTTTTTTATATACTCTTCTACTTTCTCTGTTCCTAATCCATAATCACTGATAGCATTTTCTTGGCAATTTGGACAAGCATCACTTTTTATTAAAGTATAGCCACAATAATGACATCTTAAATGATTACTCGTTTTATGATAAGTTAAAGATATATCACAATGAGGACATTTATACGTATAACCACAACTTAGACATGTCATAATCGTAGAATATCCTCGACGATTAATTAAAAGCATTACTTGTTCACCACGTTCTAAAGTATTCATTATCTCTACTTGTAATTCATCACTTAAAATCATATTACGTTTTTTAAATTCTAAAGCCATATCAACTATTTTTATACTCGGCAATCTCGATGCACCAATTCGATTATTTAAAGCCAAATAATTATAGACATTCTTTTTAGCACGTGCCATAGTTTCTAAAGAAGGAGTGGCACTACCTAAAACTAACGGACACTTATGATAAGTACTCCTCCATTTAGCAATATCTAAAGCATGATAGCGTGGATTATTATCTTGTTTATAGTTACTTGAATGTTCTTCATCAATGATAATGATTCCTAAATTATTAACTGGCGTAAATATTGCTGAACGCGTTCCCACAACAACATGAACTTCCCCATTCATAATCTTTTTATATTCATCATACTTTTCTCCATCAGATAAACTTGAATGAAATATCGCTACATCCGAACCAAATCTTGAGTAAAAACGACTAACTATTTGGGTGGTTAAAGAAATCTCCGGAACTAACATAATTGCACATTTTCCCATCTTAACTACTTCGCTTATCAAATGCATATAAACTTCAGTTTTTCCTGAACCAGTAACACCATGTAATAAATAGACACCTGCCTTATCAAAATTATTCTTAATCTCCTCAAAACATATCTTTTGCTCATCTGTTAAATTAAACTCTTCTACGCCATCACTCTCGGGATTAATTCGATACAAAGATTCAAAACTTTCTTTAACTAAAGATAACTCAAGTAGCTTCTTTAAACTACTCCCATTAATATCTTTTTTTAAAATTCTTTTATCTTTTTTTAATAATTCTAATATTTCAATTTGTTTAGTGCTTCGCTTATTATTTTTAATAAATTCATCTATTCTCTCGCCATCATCACCAAGTTCAATATAAGTTTTTTTCAAACTATAATCTTCTTTACTATTATTAACTTTCATACTAGTCGGTAACATAGTTTGATAAGCACTTATTAAACTACACAAAGTTTTACTCTTTATATACTTGCCCAATGCTAATAACTCGTCATTTAATTTTAATTCTTTAGTAACAACATCAATAATATCCTTAAATTCCCCATCTAAATCATCATTAGTTATACTTACAACAAATCCATTAATATTCTGATGACCAAAAGGAACTGATACTTTTCTTCCAACAGTCACCATATCAATTAAGTGATCAGGAATATGATAAGTAAAAGTATGATCCAAAGATTTAACACCATATTGAACTAAGACATTTGCATACATAAGTATCACCTAATCCCATTGTATCATAATTAAGTTCTATTTAGTATTAAAACAAAAAAAGAAGTTAATTTTATTAACTCCTCTATTGTAACCAATCATTTTGGCAAATCACATCAGTATTCTCTGAAGTTTTACAAATTGAGTACCCTTCATAATCTGAAACTACACAATTTGCTACAGCCACGCAAGATTCTACTTTCGCATTATCTGGTGTTAAACTAGTATTATCTTCTGTAACACCTAAATAATTCTTTAATATATCTGGATAATAAAGAGAAATACTACCCGATTGATTATACTTTTCTAAAATAGTGTTTTTATTTTCTTCCGTTAAATATACTTTATTAATGCTATTTTTTACATTAACTTTAGCATCTTTCGGATTTACATCTTCTACTAAATCTAGGGATGCATCAATTTTATAAGCAACAGCACCTTGATAATAAGTGAAATAAACCTTATGATTAGACTCATTAGTTGTTGAAGTTCTCTTCATAGTTTTCTCAATTGTTCCCTCAAAAACATTTTGAGAACCATCTTTATAAGTTAATCCATAACCATTAGTAATTGGATATAACTCTAACACTTTAATTTCATCACTTTCTTCTTGTTTAAGAAAATCATTAATAAAATTTTCTTTCATCATAACTTTTATACCTAGAAATTTATTCCCAAATTTTTCTGTGATGATTTCCATTGTCAAATCAGTATCACTGTATTCCTTATTTTGCGCATCATCACTCATCTTATCCTTAATAGTGTCTTCATCTTTACCAGTCAATTTAGCAACTTCACTTATAAACGTTTTATCATTAACAAGAACACGAATAAAATTATTATAAAATAAACTTTTATTACGAGAATTAAACCTTATTGATACAACATTAGCCTTACTACTTACTCCATGAACATTAACACTTTTAACCGTTTGCGTACTATTCATACTCGTAAGCCCACTGTTAACAGCTCTTTTTAAAGTATTAATTAAAGTTACATAATTAATGCTATTTTGTTCAATAGCTTCAAAATACGTCTTCAACTCAGAATATTCATCATAAATATACATATCAAAGAAGTTCTCTAATAAAACATAAATTTTCGAATCATTATAATAAAATTCCACATTAATTGGATTATTCAATAACTCTTCTCCCTTAGTAAAATTTTCCAGATTAAGAGTTAAATCTAAAATTCCTGAACTTAAATCACGAGCATATGTCCCACTCATTTTCGTCTTTATAGCTTCATCATTATAATCAATATTTAAATCCATTACATAACTTCCACTAGTTTTATCGATTGTTTCATTTTTTAAAGTAGAAGTCATAGATGTTATACCACTGAAAACCTTACTAACTCGTTTATTTGCCGTTTTATATTGTGAATAATAATACGCAAAACCAAGACCGCCAATAATTAAAACGACCGCAACAACAATCAAAATAATCAACATTTTTTTCTTGTTTTTATTTTTGACAACAGGAGCAATTGTACTACCAATTTTTCCACCATCAATTAGCTCACCTTGAGGATCTATAAAAGCGGGATTAATCGCATTTTCAACAATTGGAGGTGCTGGTGGAGTTTGTTCCACATTCACATCTTTTTCATTTAAAACCATTGAATTTACATTTTCTCCTTGTTCGATGCTTTGAACATTTGAAGATACCTCTTGCACTGGTACGCTAGTCTGCATTGACGATGCCATTTGATTGTTACCTACATTCGTTGAACTCATTCCATCTTGATTTGGCATTTGAATATTTTCATTCATACTCGCCATGTTACCACTGATAGAATTTGGTATATTTGCATTCATAGGTTGCGTTTGGTCTTGTGGCAACACTGGAGATGCTGGTGTGACAGGCAAAGAACTTGTTGCATCAAGATTAAAAATTGGTGTTGGTGATGCTACTGGTTCAACTTTACTATTACAAAATGGACATGTAACCGAAGCATCAGGAATGTCATTATTACAATTAAAACATTTCATCTTTTTACCCTCTTTACTTTATCTTTATACTAATTCTAATATATTTCGTAATACTTATCAACAACTATTGTATAACCTCAGAAGAATCTACAGTAACCAAATTTCTTGGACACTTAATTATCTTATCATTATAAGTACAACTACAAGTTTCTGTATCATCTTCACATACACATTTTAAATCTAAAGTACACTTTTCCTTATAATGTTCGCGAATATCATCAATAAACTTAACATTATTTAAATAATAACTAGCATTATTACTAACTTTAAAATAATCTTCATCAGTAAAATCTTTAATACTCTTAAAATCGACAATATCCTGCTTTTTAACAGTCGGATTTTTATCTTCTTCTAAGAAAATACTAATATCACTTACTAGTCCATCTTTATCAAAAGTAATATCATAATTTTTTTCAATTAAATTATCTAATTCTTTCTTTGTAACTGCAAATGTTGCTGAATATATATTTTCGTTATTTTCATATTTTTCTAAATAATACTTAGTCTCTCCAACATCTAATTGATATTTAGTTTCATTTTCATCTTTTTGGATTGTCTCTATACGATAAACTCTTGAACCAGAATAATAAATAGATATCGTCAAACAATCATTTGATTCTCCACTGTATTTATACTCACTAGTTGTTATATAATTCTCTAATATTTTTATTATCTCTTCACTTTTTTTGTCTCGAATACGAGCCATTTCATTGATAAAATTAGAATCATCAATTAAATTAGTTAGGAAACTTTTAATAAACTTTATTTTATTTTTATTATCCAATATAAGTGATCTTTTATTAACTTTAATATTTTTGCCTAAATAAGTAATGTTTTCTTGACTGGTTTCATATTCAAGAGTCTTTAGCGTCTCAATAAGAGCATCACTTGAACCAATAACTAAAGAATATAAATCATAATTCTTAGTTGTTAGAAGTCCTGTTTCATCATCTATTGGAAAAAGAATATACGGATTATCATAAATTTCATTACTTTGAAAATATAAATTATTATCTTTTAAATATAAATTAAATTCAAAATCACGAGTATCAATCAAAACATCTCCCGTAGCTTCCTTAGGATCTCTCATAACTCCTGTTAAAGATATCACTCGATTCTTAACATCATAAGCATAATTACCATTAAAACCAAAATCTTGTTTATTAACCTTAGCTGTTAAACGATACTTCCCACTTGAACTCGTCTTAGTACTGATATAATTATCTTCTAAAAAGTTAGAAAAAGTTGAAACAACATCCGTAAATACTTTATAATCTGGCCCACTCTTATTAGTAAATAAAGACATGACTAAACCTATAAAAATAAGTATAACAAAGACCATTAAAGCTAAAGCTCCTATTACAACTTTTTTATTTTTTGGTTCCTTAACATAAACTTTAATATCAAATTTATCTTGATTTAAATCTAGATTATCTATATCGCCAAAGTCAATAACTTCTGGCTTACTATTTGGATCTACCGGACTTTTACAATATGGACATATAGTAGAAACATCAGGTATAAATTTATTACAATTATTACATTTCATACTTTTCCCACTTTCTATTTTCCACTATTATAAGTATAAAATAAAATAAGTAAAAGTTCAATGTATTTTATTATTGACTGCTACGAACAATTGTACTATTATTATGTTAGAGGTGTCAAAGCATGGAAAATTTATATATAAAAAGAAATATTTTATGTATTGATTTAAAAAGTTTTTTCGCATCTGTTGAATGTGTTGAAAGAAACCTTGATCCTTACACTACTCCCTTAGTTGTATGTGATCCAACACAAAAAGGTGCCATTACACTTGCTGTTACTCCTTACTTAAAAAAATTAGGTGTCAAAGGGCGAACTCGTGTTTATGAATTACCAAAAAACATTAATATCATCAAAGTTCCTCCACGTATGCGTCTCTATCAACAAAAAAGTAAAGAAGTCATAAAAATATATCTTGATTATATTTCTGAAGAAGACTTACATATCTATTCCATTGACGAATGCTTTCTTGACATTACCAACTACCTGAAATTATATCAAAAAAGTGATTATGAACTAGCCTTAGAAATTCTAAAGCAAATAAATAAAAAAACAGGTCTTACAGCTACTGCTGGAATTGGACCCAATTTACTGCTAGCCAAAGTTAGTATGGATATTGAAGCTAAACATACTAAAGACAATATTGCTAAATGGACTTATGATGATGTAACAACCAAATTATGGGCTATTACTCCCTTATCGCAAATGTGGGGAATTGGTTCGCGTATGGAACGCAACTTAAATGATTTAGGAATTCGTCGAATTAAAGATCTTGCTAATTATAATCGCGATAAATTAAAAAAACAATTTGGCGTCATTGGAGAAGAGCTTTGGTATCATGCTAATGGAATTGATTTATCTAAAATAAGTGATTTCAAAAACTGTGAAGTTAAAGAAAAAAGTTTTTCTCATTCACAAGTTCTTTATAAAGACTACTACGACTATAACATTACGATCATTATTTATGAAATGCTCGATTTACTTTGTCGAAGATTAAGAGAAAATAATAAATTGTGTGGTTTAATAGGTTTTGGTATTTCTTATTCTCATGCTGTTGGTGGCGGATTTTATCATTCCCTAAAACTATCAACACAAACTGAAGATATCAACGATTTATATCGAGAATGTATGCGCATTTTTGATCGTTACTATAATAATTCTCCTATTCGCAAAGTATCGATATCATTAGGTCACTTAGAAGATAATTCATCCCTTCAATTAAATCTCTTTAATCCCATCGAAGAAATAGAAAAAAATCGTGACATCAATTTGACTATCGACAGTATAAAAAATCGTTTTGGAGCCAATATATTATTGAAAGCTTCTTCACTATTAGAAGATTCAACAATAAAAGATAGAAATAATAAGATTGGAGGACATCGTGCATGATCGAAATAACATTAAATGGGCTCCATTTAATTCAGTTATAAACGGACAAGATGTAATAAAAGAAATTAACGAAGAAAAATCTCGAATAAACAAACCGATTTTATCAGAAGATCAATTAGAAGAATTAGAAAATATTATATTAGAAGTTTTATCAAATCAAAGTACAATTGAATTAATATTTTATCGAAATAATCATTTCTATAAAGTAACTGGTAAGATTACTAGTGTTAACACAGCACAAAAGAAAATAACCATAAACAATCAAAAATCATACTATTTTGCTAATATTATTAAAATAATCATAAAAAATACTTGATTTTTATATATTATTTTGTTATTATTATTTTGTTGCTGATGGGGAATTAGCTCAGCTGGCTAGAGCACCACGTTTGCACCGTGGGGGTCAGGGGTTCGAATCCCCTATTCTCCACCATTAGTAAATTAAACGAACTTCGGTTCGTTTTTTTCGTGTTTTAATTTATTTAAAGAAAATAAAAAAAGAAAATTAGTTCTTAATTTATACTAATCTTCTTCTTGTAATTCAAAACGATATTCTTGCGTAACATCTGGATATTTATCTTTATCAACAAGGCTTAAAAACTCCTTCAAAGGCCTAACCCATATCTCTTCACTATTCTCATGAGTATAGACAACCATATCTTCTAAAGTTTCCGAATCTTTAGCGATAAATAAAACACGATGATATGTTCCTTTGAAATGTTTATAAATTCCATTAATCTTAATTTTCATAATTTTTTTCTCCTTTTTTATAATTATACTATATTTTTCTCTTGTTTTATTATATAATTTTAATAGAGGTTAAGATATTATGAAATACAACAAAGATTACACAAATGAAGAATTAATAAAATTAAAGAAAACAAGATTATTATTCTTAGGATTTATTATCGGGATTATTCCTTTTATCCTGCTAATAACAATAATTTCTATCCACGAAGGTGGTATGAAATATGTCCCAAGTGTATTAAAAAATACATTAGTAATTGCGGGACTAATCACTGCGAGTATTAATTCTTTAACACTTCAAAAAATGTATATTGAAAAGTTAAAATAAGATTCTATTCTTATTTTTTTTATGGCAATGAAAAAGTAGAGATCTACTCTACTACAATTTCTTCATCACTATCTTCTTCATTACTTTCATTATCATTATTTTCGTCTTCAGAGCCTTCATAATTACCCGTGTTAAATACATCAGTATCAAAAGGATTAGTATCACTTGGTACTCCACTTTCACACTCTTGTGGTTTTAATAAACATGTTTGACATATGTAGGCATCTGATAAAATATCATTGTATTGGTCAATCGCCGTTAAAACAACATTAAGTATTGTTGGAACTAAGAATATTGTAATACCTATTAGCACTCTAATTCCTAATTTTTTAGCCGAATCTTTTAAAGATTTTTCATCCCCACCAGTAACAGCATGGAACATATCAAATACCGAAAAACCAATAATAATTAAAGGAACAAATATTTTAGCAATGAAAATAAAATATCCTAAAACTCGCATTGCATTAATTATTTCTGGTTGGGAGCAAAAATTATCACCTATATGTGCATCATCATCATAAATAGTTTGATAATTATTCTCTCCATTAGCCGCAACATAAGCAGCCTCAGTCATAAAATTATCTGTTGCAGCAGTCTCATTAGTTGAAACACTTTCCTTATTGCCTTCAAGTTCACGAGCCATTGCTCCTAAATAAACATCATCTTTCCCTGAACCAGTATTAAATAAACCACCTTCTGGACAAGCACCACTTTTTAATTTATTCTTATCAGATTGATTAATCATGACATCTTTAGTAGACTTTGTTGAAAAAACATAATCAAACTCGCCTTCTTTGTCAAATTGTTTCTTACCCTTACCCTTATCAGCAACAACTCGCCATTTTGAATTAACTTCATCAAAATAAATTGAAACATTTCCACTAATATTATCTTTAGTATAATCATAATTACACTTTTTAATCCAACTAACATTACCATCTTTAATTGTTGATACTCCATTAGTAAAATAATTACTTAAAGCTTCCTTATCTTGGCTTGACGCATTAGAAGACCAGCTATAACTAGCACTCGCTACCGTAAAATTATGCTTACCAGCTATTTCCGTTGCTTTTTCACCAAAATAAATATTAGAACTTCCCTTATTAGTACGAATAGCTGAAGATGGACAAGTACCATCACTCTTTAAAGCATTATAATCAGCAGTCGTAATCGCGATATCCTTACCAACACCGACATTAGAAAATACCCTATCAAACGTATCAGTTTGCGTAAAAAATTCTGACTCAAAGAAATTATAGTCCTTTGTTCCATGATTAGAAGATTGAACTGTCCATTGTCCATTATCCGGATTGACAGAAATAGTTATCTTACCATTATCATCTTGATTACTTTTATAGCCACTATATTCACATACCGTAATATTGGCTGCCAAGACATTCATCGAACAAAAACTACATAAAATAATCGCCAAAAACATAAAAAGCTTTTTCATCTATATTCACCTACATTCATTATATCATCAATTACTTATAAATTAACACATTATTGTAAAGCCATTGACATTATTTTCTAACAAGACTTTTGATATGTAAACTTGTATTCTCATATCTTTCTGCTTTCATTTTATAGTTTTCCGCAATTCTTACTGTATCCTCACCAATATATTCATTTTCTCCTGTGTCTTGTAAACACTTCCATACTTTATGACAAAATTCATCATCATATAAATTTAATTGATAAAATATATAATCTAAAGTTATTACTTCATTAGTTCCTGGAATTGGCATTCCAACACGATCTAAACGTACATTAAAACAAAGTAAAAAGTATGCATATATCAGACTTTTAATATCTAAATTTTTCGTAAACAATTTAGTTTCTTCATCAAAGTATTTTGGCGTCATATAGATATTATCATCACCCAAAGAAGTAGAAATACTAGAAGCTATTTGATCTCCAATTTGTAAACCATCATAATCAATAAATTGAAGATTTCCTTTTTCATCTATATAAATATTATCAAATGTACACAAATCAGGAATAACAATATTCTCTTTATGAGCTCTTTTAACAATATCTTCAAGTTTTAAATGTTGCGCACTAAACTTATGCAAATCACGAATATCTTGATAACTTCTACTTAAATCAAAAGTATTATAATCAATTCCATTCGCTTCTTGCATACGATATCCTAAGAATTTATCATTATAATCATAAATAGCTGCATTAGGTATTAAAATTTCTTTAACATTATCCATTGGTTTAGCAAGTAAGACCTTCTTCTCCTTATCATCACCAATACTCTTTAGTATTTCCATTATTATTGGATTAAATATCTTAATAATATTCCCTTTGCCATCGGAATAAACACGACTTTTCTTTGTTTCACTTATTAACTTCAATCTCTTTAAATATAATTTTGGATCAATCTCTATTTTTTTCATAAAAACCCTCTTTTTCAAGTAACTATAGTACCACAATTATTAAATTATAGCAAAATTCTTTTTAACATTTCTTCTCTTCTTACTTCATCTATCAATAAACCATTTATAAATAAATCATATTCATCCATATCATTTAAAACATCTTTATAATCACTTCCAAATAAACTTACAAAAACATCACTTAATTCTTTACTATTAATCTCATTTAACATTCTATTCAACTTATCTTCAAACAAATTATAGTAATAATTAGCTCCCAATCTTCTTTGTATATACATTACATAAAGGAAAGCCACCATATTAGCATTAATCTCAATGGGAAAATAATCATGAAAACGCGCATAAAAAGCATTTTTAAATAAAGATTTGGAATTTATATAACTAAAACATCCTTGATATAAAGTCATCTCTTTGGTATCTAACTGCATATAATGTCGTAATTCATGCACAATACAAAATATAACTAAATAATTAGCTTCTCGAGGATCTTGATAAGTTTTTATTTTTTCATAATCAACAATCAAATCTAAATCTTCTAACGACAATGACATAATATATTTATTATGCTTATTATGTATTCGTCTTATCTTGATACCCAAATCTCCCGTCAAATAATTAACAACCATTATAATATCTTGCATACTAAATAGTTTATTGCATCCATTTCTAATCTTTATTAAATTAATTACATCTTCCATAATATCACCAAAAAATAGTACTTAAAATAAGTACTATCTATTATACATAATTAACAATTTTTTCAAAAGTCTTTTCATCTAATATTTTTTGAATTTCCATTTTATTTTTATACAAATTCAAAATAGCTTCATATTCTTCTAACTTTTCTTTAACTTCAATTAGCGACTTACTAACGGCATTTTTACTAACACCATTATTTTCTGCAATTTCTTCCATAAGTAAGTTATCAAAATAATAATCTTCAAAATAACCACGTTGTTTATCGGTTAGTAATCCCTGATAATAGTCATATAAAGCCGTAATATAATTAATTTCTTCCATTACATCATATCCTTAAATAAACCATAAATATAATCTTCGATATCAAACGTTCTTAAATCATTAACGCCTTCTCCTAAACCAATAAATTTAACAGGAATACCAACTGACTCTTTAATAGCTAAAACAATACCACCCTTAGCTGTACCATCAAGTTTTGTTAAAACGATACCTGTGATATTCGTAATACTCTTAAAACTTTCAGCTTGACTAATACCATTTTGACCTGTCGTCGCATCAATTATTAAAAGTGTTTCATGTGGAGCATTAGGAACATGTTTACCAATAACTTTATTAATCTTCTCAAGCTCATTCATTAGATTAACTTTATTTTGTAGTCTTCCTGCCGTATCAATTAAAACAATATCAACATCTTTTTCTTTAGCCATCACTAAACCATCATAAATTACTCCGGCTGGATCCGTATTTTCTTTACCATAAAATAATGAATCAGTTCTTCTAGCCCACTCTTCTAATTGAGGTACAGCTCCTGCTCGAAAAGTATCACCAGCAATTAACATAACTTTTTTGCCTTCACTTTTATATTTATTAGCAAGTTTGCCAATCGTCGTTGTTTTTCCAACGCCATTTACACCAACCATTAAAATAACTGTTGGTCCTTCTGATGCCATGTTAATTTTATCAGTTAAACTTTCTCCTTCAACATAAATCATAAAAAGTTCATCAACAATAACTTCTGTTAAAAAAGAAGTGTCTGTAATATTCTCATGTCTAACACGATTACGTAAACGATCTAAGAATTTAAATACAGTATTAACTCCAATATCTGCCTTTATAAGTAAACTTTCTAATTCTTCAAAATACTCTTCATTTACTTTCGTAAACTTTTTACCTAATAAAGATAGTTCGGAAACAAACTCTTTTCTTGTTTTCTCAAGTCCCTTATCATAAGTAACTAAATCTTTATCTTTCTCTGATAATTGAAAGAACTTCTTCTTTTTCTTTTTATCGTTTTTCGAACTAGTTTCATCTTCTTTTATAATTTCTTGAATCTCTTTTTCTGGTTCTACTTCTTCCGCAACAACCTCTTCCGCAACAACTTCATCTTCAAGAATAACTTCATCCTCGACTTCATCAACTTTGATTTCCTCTTCTTCACTTTCTTGAAGTTCAAAATCTTGCTCAACTTCTTCAATACTTTCTTCTTCAAGTATTTCCTTTAATTCTTCTTCTCTTTGTTTTTTATTACTAAATACTTCTTTAAATTTTTGAAATAATCCCATTATAACCCTCCTAATTTTCGATAATAATCTTTCGATATTAATAACTTACTCATTTGAAATTTTAAATCAACAATCTTATTAATTTCGTTAATATACTCATCACTTACTTTTTCATCTGTAAATGATTCAAAAGTATGTTTTAAATAATTATATCTTCCTTTACTAGTAATCCACGATTTATTATTAAATATTACTAAATCATCTGCTGAAGAAAAAATATCTCTTCCCATAAGTAAACGTGAATCATATTCTACTCCAAACAAATTAAGTAATGTTGGGAGTAAATCTAAGGATGAAGTATATTTAGAAACATGGGTTGTTTCTACTTCACTATTATAAATTATTAAATTATTCTTATATAAATCAAAATTGGCATCCTTCATCCAACTAGCATAATCAGCTATTTCTTGATTAGATAATCCATATGGATAATGATCAGCTGATATAACAATAACTGTATCATCTAGTATACCATCTCTTTCAAGATTTTTAAGTAATACTTCAAGTGAACGATCAAATTCTATTTGTGTTGCCATATAAGCTTTAATTGCATTAGAGGCCTTCATATCTGCTACTAATGCCTTATTTTTATTTGCAATAGCATTACCTCCCATAAAATTATACTCCAAATGTCCACTTATACTCATATAATACGTAACAAATCGCTCTTTATTACTATAAATATTATAACTACTATTTATAACATCAATATCGCTCGTTGGCCATGAATCTTTAATGCCTTTTAAAGCATATTTATAGCCTTTTTTATATCGATCATATCCATAATAAGTATAACCTAAATTGGGAACTGTCTTATCACGTCCATAATAATTATAAGTCCATCCATGAAAAGCATTAGCTTCATATCCATAATTCTTAAGTATATTTCCAACTGAATAAGGTAAATAAACATTACTAGTTTCCTTCATTGAACATGTTGAAACACCAGGAAGAATAGATAATTGATTAATAAATTCACCATCTGAAGTCGAACAATTAAAAATAGGTTGATAATAATTATCAAAAACAAAACTACTATTTACTAACTTATATAAAGTCGGAGTTAAAGCCTCATCAACAGCTATTGGTGAAAACCCCTCAGCTACAATAAATATCAAATTCTTGCCCGCAAATAATCCCGTCATATCATTTTTAATAGTTGGTTCTTGCCCATCAAAATAAGTATGCATATTTTTTAAAGTCGTATCTTTTTCACTCGCAATTAAAGAATTAAAATCAATGTTAGTAACATTATATTCAACTTCCTCATTTTTAGTAAACTCTCGCATTTCTCCCAAATCAACATTTTCTTCAAAATTAATAACTAACTTTATTGTATCAATGGATATCGCATTAAGAAGTCCTAAAGTATTAGTGGTTTGCATCAAATCATTCTTACTATAATATAGTTGCTTAGCTGATTCAATACCCGATAAATCCACTTCTAAAGAAGTTAATGTTAGAAAAAAAGCTACTAATAATAAAGAAAATGCATCTTTAATTTTAAACTTCTCATAAGTTATTTTCTTAGCTAAAGTTAAGATTAAAATAATGATGAGTGGAATAAACATAACCCCAATAATAATAGCATTACTCTTTATATGTGTTACGATAGCAGAAACAAAATCCATGACTTGTCCTCCATATAACAAAGCTTCAAATCCACATATTGTTTTATAAAAACTATAATAAACCGTTTCTGATGCAAAAATCAAAAATATCAATAACCATAAAAGAACGCCAATAATTTTATTTATTTTATTCTTCTTAAATAAACTCATTAAAATTGTAACAATACTTGCTACTAACAAAGTAAATACAATAATATAAAATATTCCTACATCAAATGTATTAATAACAAAACATTTAAAAACAAGTTCTAAACAAAGTAATAAAATATAATTTAAAACAAATAATTTACCATAATTCAACTTCATATTAATCCTTCTTTAACTTACTTTATTATACCTTATTAAAAGAAAAAAATAAACGGTTTTTCCGTTTATTCACACCCACTTACAATTTCAGCTGTATAGCCATTAGTAACATAATAAACTCCATCATTACTCATTTTATAATCTATACCAACCTTCAAAGTACATTCCTTTGGCATCTTACAATCCATATCCTTTGTTAAAACTTTACCACCAAAAGTTTCTCCGGCATAATGACATCCTTCATTATAATATCCACCTTTAACTAAAGTACCCATATCAACCATTATTCCTCCCATATTAATAATATATACTTTTAGATCATATCCTGAAAGAACTGTTCCTGGTGTAATGGTTTTATCATTAACAATGATATCATCATCTCCTGTATATGTATAAGTTAAAATGCCATTATCCATATCTGTAACATACATTTTACCAGCATCTTCAACCCCTTCTAAATCATATTTACTAAGCTCTTTTTTGGCATTACCTAAAGCTTTCATCATGGTAGGCACAACTAAAATCATTACTACCCCCATAACACTTATTACAGCTAATAACTCTACTAAAGTAAAACCCTTATTCTTCATATTTATTTCCTTCCTTACTATATAAACATCCACAATAATCTTGACGATATAAATCATAAACTCGTGCTAATTCAATACTTCTTTTATAACCTTCTCTTTTTTTAAAATCAGCAGGCAAAAATTTAATACCAATGGTATTACCAATTGACTCTCCAATTTTATTAATAACTTCTGAATTCTTGTGAGGAGATACCGTTAATGTCGTCGTAAAATAATCATATCCTAAAGATGCTGCTTTTAAAGCCGTATATTTAAGTCTTAGTCCAAAACAAACACTGCATCTTTTCCCTCCCTCAATTTCATCGGCTAAAAAACAGGTTTTATCTCTAAACTCTTGATTATCATAATCACACTCTAAAAAATCAATACCCCACTCTTTCAATAATCTAATTTGTTCATTTTTGCGCTTCATATACTCATCAACTGGTTCAATATTGGGATTATAATAAACGATAGTAATATCAAAATAATCTTTAAGTCTTTCAATACAAGCCGAAGAACATGGACCACAACAACTATGCATTAATAACTTCTTTTTACCATCTAATTTAGCAATTTCTTCCATCATTAATTTATCATAATTAGTTTTCATTGTCATCACCCACTGGAGCATCATCAATAACGTCATCAATAACTTTAGAAGTCGTCGTTGTAACTATTTGGTTTGGATCATCACTTCTTAAAATGAAAGGATACCTATCTTCCGTTCCATCTAAGAAAAAAGTACCTGAAGAAGTAATCTTATTCGTTGCAATAACCTCTAAATATTTATTCATTGACTTCATTTTCTTCGCATTGACATAGACCATATTCTTATCATTCATCGAAAGCAAAAAACGATAATCATCAATAATTTGGTTACTACTATTATAAGAAGGTTTATATTCAATATCATTAATCATATATAATATTCCTGCATCTAAAGCACTTAAATTTTTCGCTAAAGTTTGCATTTGTTCAACTGGTGTTGTATTAAGAAGTATCGGAATTCCCACTGCATCATTAGCATTATAATCAATTAAAGTTCCATCACTTAAACATATTTTATTCTCTATTTTATAAACAAATATTGGATTATTTTCTTCTATATCAATAATTAAACTAAAATTCCAACCATATTTAACTTTAGCTTTCTTTATAAAAACATTGTCTTCTAATCTTTCCTTTAAGGACTTGCTATTAATCGAAACAAATGATGGATAATCTTCTAATGCTAAATATCTAATAATATCCATATCTGATAAACGATCATTTCCCTTAATCTCATAATGTCTAACTGGTTCTTGATAAAGGTATATTCCCACACATACAACAATATAAATAAAAAGGACTAATACTAGAGTTCTAGCAATATTAAGTCTCTTCTTCTTAACTTTTTTAAACTTAGCATGTCTTGATTCTCTAGTATCCATATTATTCCTCCTTACTATATTATTTTCTTTATCTCATTATAAATAATAGTCGCTGAATCATTAATACTCAACTTTTTCAAATTATTACTTATTTCTTTATGTTTTGCCTCATTATTAATGATATCACTTATCTTATTCTTTAATAAATCAACTGTTAATTCACTTTCTTCAATCATATCTCCAGCATTAGCTTTCACAATTGATAAAGCATTATAATACTGATGATTATTTGCTACATAAGGACTTGGAATAAAAATAGTAGGTATTCCCAAAGCCTTTATTTCAGCCATCGAAGAAGCTCCTGCCCGAGATATAATCAAATCCATATCTTTCATTAATCCGCTTAAATTATCAACATAAGCTTCAATAAAAACATTACTTGGAAAATCAATTTTCTTATATTCATCATAATAAGTTTTCCCTGTAATATATAAAACTTCGTACTTTTCTTGATCAATCGATTTTAAGTACTTAATCATCTTATCATTCATCGCTTTACTACCAAGTGACCCATTAAATATTAAAACCCCTTTTTTATCCTTAGATAAACCATATTGAGTTTTCGATTGCCTACTTATTTTAATCGCACCTTCTGATACCGGATTTCCTGTTAAAACAACATTTTTATGATGAAGATATTCTTTAGTTTCCTCAAAACTTACACCTACCAAATCAACCCATTTAAGTAAACCTTTATTCGCTTTACCAGGAATACTATTTTGCTCATGAATAAATGTCTTTATTCCACATTTATGAGCGGCTTTAATAACAGGATAAGTTACATAGCCCCCAACCCCAATAACAATATCAGGTTTAAATTCTTTAATCAAACTAATACATTTTTTTCTTGCCTTTTCAATTAGAAAAATATTTTTTACATTTCTACTCATCAACTTTAGGGAAGTCGACAACCCATATATTTCTAAAGCAACATATTTTATCCCTCGACTTGGAACAATATCTTTTTCCATTCGATTATGAGTTCCAATATAAATAAACTCTGAATCTGGTTCCATCTCACGAATCTTATCAACGATTGCTAACGCCGGATAAATATGTCCTCCTGTACCACCAGCTGTAATTATGACACGCATAATCCTCACCTCTTAATATAATTATATAATAAATTAATCTATTCTTTAACCACTTAACAACAAAAAGTGTAAAGGAATATTTTTTTGATGTAAAAGAAAAAGACTAATAATTAGTCTTTTATCTCGTTTTCTTAGTCTTTTCTTCATCTATACTAAATAATATATTATATTTATCTACCAACTCATCAAAAACTTCTTTAATCTCTATTTCATTTCCTGTTAGGTTTTTAATCTCATAGTTAAAGAAATAAGATAAATAATCATTAGAATTATCAGAGTATTCTTTAAAAGTCTTTAAAACATCCCAATGATGCTTAAAATCATTTCCAAAATCAAGTAATAAATCAACATTATTATTTTCACTTTCATCTAAATGATTATTAGAAAGTGTAGGTTCAAAGCAAATATAATTATCTTCTTGTGAACGAATATCATAATAAACTAATCCTGATTTTTTTAAGAAGATAGAACCATTAATTGGATCTAGTAAATAACCAATACCATTTTCTTCAACATATACAACAGCATGATTAACATCATCAGGTCGACTAGCATTCTTATTATAATATCTTCCAACAACAACTCGAGCATCATATCCAAGACTACATAAGACATCTGACAAATTATAAGCAGTATGTCGACATACTCCATGACCAGTAGCTACTGTAGCTCCCAATAAATCCGAAAATTCAACTGGTAACACACCACTTTTAAAATCACGTCCATAAGAAATACAACCATGATCAAGCATTGTTAGATAAAAAGCAAAATCCTTAACAACTTCTCGATCTTCATTACATTCTTCTAAAGCCTTAGCTATATTGCTAACATATTCCTCATAGTTTTCATATAATTCTGGAAATTTCTCACGATTATACTCATCAGATTCCTCAATAACTTTTTCACTTGCTAAATCACGTGATATTGAAAAAGTTCCATAACTAGCTAGTAAAATAGAACCAACTACCATTGCAGCATATGGTAATGTATCTAGAGCATCTCTTAATTTACCCATAAAAAACCCCTCATTTCGAGGAGTTATTATAACACACTATTAAATGATTGTAAAATCAATTATCCAAATAATAAGCATAATACTCATCATAAGTAATACCCTCATTATAAACTTTTGTCGCTAAATCAACACCCAAATAACGGTAATGCCATGATTCATAACTATAACCAGTAATCTTTTTCTTCCCATCAGGATATCGCAAAATAAAACCATACTTATAAGCATTTTCCGTTAGCCAAGCATAAGCTTTAGAGTCTTTAAATGTCGCTGAATTAGTATTATCTTTTGAATATATATCTAAAGATAAGCCCGTTTGATGTTCCGAAAATCCTGGTCGCGCTGCTATTGAATCAGCATACTTCGTCCCTTTTTTATTTTCATAATCAGTATATACTTCTAACTGCGACTCATAATCACGATAAGCGGAAATAATAATCAAATAAATACCTTCTTGATATGCATCAGCCCACATTTGTTTAAATGCTTCGTAAGCTTCACTTCTTATCTTTTTTGGCTCTCCATAATAATACTTAATAGAAATATCTACTAAATCATCAGGATGATAATCACTTCCTAATTCATAATATTTATTAGCCATCAAGCCATAACCTTTAGAAAAATCCGTTTTATAAGTATCAGTGTAATAATCACGATCAACATTAACATTGACCTGTGCAACTATATCATCAAAATCATATCCCTCAGTACCATGATATTTAAAGAAATCATCCTCTTGCGTAATTACTTGAGCTAAATAACGATCTAAGTTTTTAAACATAAAATACTTCGTTTTGACAAATTCCGGAATAAACTCATTATAATCATAAGAAATAATTTTTTCTTCTTCTTCATCATTAAGCTTATCTAAAATAAGCTTAACCTCATCCTCTTTATAACCGAGATTAAATAAAGCATACTCATTAGTTTTAGTGTATAAATACTCTTGATATTTTTTCCAACAAAAAGGTGTAGCTATTGCCGATATAACTAATATAACTATCAATATCTTAACACTCAGTTTTAATTTGTAAACTTTCTTTGTAGCCATAAATATCATCCTTACCATAATTATATAATATAAAACCTAGTAACTCAACTAAATAATAAGCATAAGAAAAGGATGATAAAAATCATCCTAATTATTATTCAATAACTATTAATTAACAGCGTCTTTAAGTTTGCTTCCAGCTTTGAATGATACAACATTTTTAGCAGGAATTTTCATAGGTTCTTTAGTTAAAGGATTGATTCCTTCTCTTCCTTCTCTTCTCTTGCTTGAGAATGTTCCGAAACCAACTAAAGCAACTTTACCATCTTTTTTAAGACCAGTTTCGATTCCTTTCATCATTGCATCTACAGCCTTAGAAGCATCAGTTTTAGTTAAACCAGCTTCAGCTGCTACAAATTCTACTAATTCAGTTTTTGACATAACAATTACCTCCCATAATTTATTTTCTAGTAGGCACGTACCCTACATATAAAATTTATCAAATACTTCTAAAAAAAGCAAGGAAAAATCTCAAAAAAGCACCAATTTTCGTACTTTTTCACCCATTTTTTGTTTTTTTTCGATATTTTTTATCAATTTTCAACTTAATACACTTCGAAATAATTCGAAAATATATTTCCAAATATGGGCATTTTTTCTTTAAATATTTATCATATTCATCTTTTCTAATATCAAATCCATCAACTTCATAAATAATTTTAATGTCGCCATTATCACTATTTTTAATAATTATGCCAAAAGAATCATCAAAGTCTAACCCATACTTATCATCAACTTCTTTTGCTTCTACCTTATAATTATTTTTAAAATATGGGCGAATAATTTTTAATACGTCAGCAATTTGTTGATCATAATCAGGATCATTCTTCACTTTTTCTAATAAAAGAGCTAACTTATTAAATTCCTTACTAGGATGAGTTGGTGATTCATCATACAAAATGTTCTTTCGCTTCTCTCCATAACCAAGTTGATCCCTCATCACTTTTAAGTTATCGACATCAACTCTTTTATTTTTTATATTATAATAACCATCCATTATCAATTCTTTTTCACAAAGTAAATTATGCATTCTTTCAAAATCATCTTTGTATTTTTGATAAAACTGAACACCATATTGATAAGCATTAAATTCTTCATCACTAAATAAAGCCCGACTCTCATCAACATAAAAACCATTCATATTTCTTTTTATATCAATCGAAGAACTTGAACAATCAATCTCTGTAAGCAAGAATCCTTTATCTTTAAATTTATTTTTTAATACAGCAAAAGATAAATCAATTCCCCTTAGACGAGCAGCTGATAAGTTGTCTATACTATTTAAAAATTTATCATATGTTTTATCAATTGAATTAGTATCACTTTTAAAAAGTTTAAACATACCCATCATCCTTCTATTTAATTATATATAGTAAAAAGAAAAAAGTAAAGATTGACAACCTTTACTTCCTATTTTTATGTTTATTATTGTAATATTTTTTTCTCGAGTCATCATTAAACATCGGTTCATCAAAATTTTTATCTTCCTCAGTTGTTTTTATCTCATCATTTTTGTCTTGGGAAATACTTTCTTTCTCACCTTCAAAAGTACTATCTTCCTCAAATATTTTTTCTTCCTCTAAATCCGTATTAACGATTTTATGTTCAACTGAACTAATACCAATTTCTTTTTCAATATTAACAGTTTTATCTAAATCAACTTTACGTATTTCTCTTTCAACTGGAAGTATTTCTTGTGCTTTATGTTTCTTTGCTTGCTCTTCATAGAATTTACGATGAGCAGATGCTTTAATTTTTTCACGGCTCATTGGTACTGAACCAATAACTGGTAACCCAGTCGCTCTTTCAATATCTTCTTCATTTTTAATACTTGTATCAAAGTAGAATATTGCAAATATTACACCAATCGCGATTATTGCTCCTGCAATTGTGGAAATTCCAACAATCTTAATAGTTGATGCCGAAGTAGCAACATCACTTATCTCAGCTTCATCAATAATACTAATATTTTCAATTTTATATATTTCAACTATTTCTTGTGAGAACACTGACGCAATTTCATTAGCTATATCAGCAGCTAATGCTGAATCAACATCAGTAACACTTATCTTAATAATTGACGTATCTGTAACTTCTCCAACTGATACATGTCCATAAAGTTCACGATATTCTAAATCTAAAGCTAGATTATTAATAACTTCCCTTAAGACTCTTTTACTTTTAATTATTTCTCCATAAGTAGGAACTAATGATCTATCAACATTCAAATCTGAAGTATTAATTGTTCCCGTTTCATTCGCTTTATTTAAAAGAATAGTTGTCGAACTAGTATATTCAGGAACTCTAAATCTATTAACATAGATACTTGATAAACAAAACGCAATAGACATCGCGAATATAATATAAATAATTTTTGTTTTAAAATAACCAAGTAATTGGCTTATATCGATTTCTTCCATACTTACCTCCTACTCATAATAACTATCATAATATTTACTATAATATCCTGCACTAACAGAAGGAACTTTATTAAATATTACTCCAGCTATCTTAGCATTAACCGCTTCTAATGCTTTAACACTTTTCTTTAACATTTCTGTTGGTGTTGACTTATAAGCCGCAACAACTAATGTCGTATCAACATATCTCGTAATAATTAGAGGATCTGATAATCCTAGAACTGGTGGACAATCAAATAAAATAACGTCATAGTCATTCTCTAGCATTCCTATAACATCACGCATTTTATTGCTTTCCAAAAGTTCACTTGGATTTGGAGGTACAGTACCACCTGGTAATAAATATACTCCCTTTAGTCTCGTCTTGATTGTTTCAATTTTAACGCCTACTAAATCCGATATTAAAACATTAGAAAGCCCTTTATTATTTGAAACTCCAAATATTTCATATTGACGTCCACGACGCAAATCACAATCAACAATCAAAACCTTTTTACCTGTTGAAGCATAACTTTGAGCTAAACAAGCTGTAACAAAACTTTTTCCTTCACCTGGTGCGGTACTAGTTAACATGATTTTAGTATTCTTTCCATCAATTGAGGAAAACTCTAAGTTTGTTCTAATCGTCTTAACAGCTTCGGCAACTCTTGACTTAGGATTAGAAAGTAGCTCTAACTCATCTATCATAAAAACACCCTCTATTCTTTATATTTTATAAAACCCCACATCTACTATAAAACATTATAGCATACATTTTTTTAAAATAAAACTAACTTTACAATATATCATCATTTCTAACAACTAAAGCAAAATTATTAGTTGTAATTTCAATAAATTCATCTTCGGTAACATACTTCTTTAACTTTTTTAAAGCCTTTAAAGTTAATTCATTCTTGCCACCCATATCACTATGAATATCACTACCAATAAAGCTTATAATATGCGCCTTCAACAACTTAATCGCCATTCTTTTAGCTTTCACTCCATATTCACCTACTAAAGAAGGAAAATTAATTTGTAATAATACTCCCATCTTTCTTAACTCTAAAAAGAAATCTAAATCATCATAATATGCTGTATATCTTTCTGGATGCGCAAGAATAGGCACTATTCCATTACTAATAAGCTCAAAAAAAATGTCTTTAACATTATTCATTTTACTATACATAGGAATTTCAATTAGCATATAGCGAGAATCATTTAAAGTAGATATTAATCCTTCTTTATATAAACGCATTATCTCATTATTACAATATACTTCATTTCCTAAAAAAACATTAATCCCAAATTCTTCTTTAGCCATTTTTCTAATTGGCTCAAATATTTTTTTATTCTCTTCCTTAGTTGACATAAAACGACTATCTAAAATAAAATGTGGTGTGAAAATAATATCTGTTATACCATTTTTCGATGCTGATGCTAACATTCTCCTCGTTACTTCAATATCTTTTGATCCATCATCAACTCCTGGAAGATAATGACTATGTAAATCCCTCACCAAAATCATCCCTATCTATTTCTTCTTGGATCAAACACTGTATGAGTAGCTTGCGTTTGAGCTCTCGTTGTTGTTTGATATATTACTTCTCTTGAAGTCGTCGTCGTTGTATATAATCCTTTGGTTGTAGGAGCTGTTGTGTTTTCAACTTCCCTTTCATACTTCTCACAAAATCTTAATAATAAAAAACCAATCCCAATAATAACAGCAATCATTACGACATAAATAAACAAAGTTTTAAAATCAATAGATATTTTCGTGTTCTTAATATTCTCTTGCATATGTTCTTCCATCGTTTTTTCTAAACTAGGATCATCTACTGGTCTAGCAGTTGTAACAACCTTCTTTACTCCGGTATTTACTGTAACAGTCTTTTTATCACTACTATCATTCATGATTAGTCCCTCTCATTCTAAAATAATTTTAATATACTTTAGTTCTTTTTTCAAGAAAAAAAGGCACTTAAGCCTTAATAATTCCTTTTTCTAAGCTATAGCCTTTTTGCTTATTAAATTCATTTAATCTCTCTTCCACAAAGCCTAGCAATTCATTATTATCGACAAAAGGACTCTTTCTAATGCCCCTTCTTCGTTCTTCATCAAATAAATCATAATATTCCCTTTTAAATTCTTCTAAACGAGTATTCACTACAAAAGAATAAATTGGTGTATCATTAAATTTCGAAACTCCATAACCTAATTTAAAATATGAAGCCATTAAAGCCAGATGTGCATCTAAAAAATAATTATTTCCTTCCTCGGGTATCATCATACTAAAATGCTTAGATAGTTCTAATAACCTACTAAACTTACCATAAGGATTATAACATTTATTTCTATTGTAATATGTATCAGTTATTTCATCTTCCCCAAAAGAGACAGACGTTTTCTCACTAAATCTATCTTGTTTTAAAATATTTTTTTCAACAACTAATACATGTTCGTAAACTTTTTTCCATAGTTTTAAAAATAAACATAAGAACTCATTATACAACTTCTTATTATCATCATCTAAGTATTCCATAACTCCAGACTTTATACAATCTATAAAGTCATCAATTGTATCTTCAATATCTATTTCCTTCAAATCTTCTAAAAATAAATATATCATTCCTTTAGTTTCTTCTAATCTCTTACGTTCCTTATATTCTTCTAAAGTCATTTCTGTATAATACTCAAGTAAGCGTTTTTGATTATTTCTCTCTTCATTTTTTCGTTCTTCTTCACCCGCATAATAATTCATTAATAATAAATAAAGTTCTTTAATACGATAAAAATCGTTAAAACTCATCTCTCCGCTTAAAGATTTAGCCAGTGCTTTTCGATATGCCTTGTTAATAGTTTTCTTACTAGCATTCCTCGGCACTCCTAATAAAGTACATAGATTATTGTATCCATTAGTATATGTCATTTTTATCCCCTCTTTGAATACCCATATAATACCATATTAAACATATTTTAACAAATAAAAAGTAGTAAAATTACTACTCTTCACCAGGATATTTTAAACGACAAGAATAACTTCTATTATCAGAATAATATTCACATCTATATTTAGTCTTATCATAAACTAATGCGCCATCCCTAAACTCATATTTAAAATTAGGTTCAATCTCATAAGAAGTTTCAACATTAACACATTTATAAAAATAATCATCTAATTCACAAACGCGATTTCCTCCATCATAAGTATCTAAATAATAAATCTTATATATTGTTTTACCATGATCTTTACCCTTTATAGGTAGAGCATTTTCTTGTTTACTAAGATTCTTAATTAAATTTTTAATATTGTCTTCACTAGTTGTAATCGTTATTTGTTCATGGAGATAGTTATAATATATTTCTAATTTATTATGTTTTAAATCATCTAATATTTTATCAATAATTTCTTTCGAACCAATATGTCTCGTATCTTTATATTGAAGTTCAACAACATTATCTCTTTCGATAACTTCAATATCATAATAGTCATAGCCATAGTTAATTTCTACTTTAATATTATCTTTTAAAGTATTATCTACAACATATTTAGTTGATGAACTAAAATAAGGTGCACTAAAATATAAATCACTGTTATAAACTATATCTTTTACAACCTTTTTTTCTTTCTCTTCATTTATTTCTACGACATTAATGTTCTTAAATGATATAAAAGATAACCCAACACCTATACTAGATACAAATATACTTACCATAAACGTAATAAATAACCACTTAACAAATACTCGCTTATTAAATATAAAATCATAAAGTATAACTATCAATTCCACATTAATAACAATTAAACCAATAATAGCTAATGTTATTCCAAAGAATATAAAATTAGTAAATATTAGATATATCGATAATACTAAACCAATAATCAAACATACCAAACTAATCAAGAAAGGAAAACTACAGCATGCTACAAAAGCTTTAAACATCACTATAATAGCATGAGATATCGTCGATAAAAAGGCTAATGGACGATGATCAGGATCACGAATTATAATCGTCTCTCTTTTATCTTCCTTAATATATTTAATTTTCTTCTCATTATCATCATTAACTTCTTCTACTTCTCTTTTGATTTTTTCATTCTTCTCTTGTTGATATTCATAAATTAACTTATCATAATAATCTAGATATCTTATCTTATAAAATTGAAAGAAGACAACTACATCTAATGCAATGAACAAAAATAAGATAATTGATCCAATAAAATATAAAACCATATAAGCTGTACTACCAAAAGATACTGGAAACATAGAAAGTGTTATTCCTGCGGCTATTTCATATAAACCATACGTAATAATAGCTAATATACATCCAACACTAACGAGTTCTAATATACATCTCATTACATTACTAAACTTCATTGAAGTAAACATATTAATAGTTTTCGTAATAAACTCTAATAAACTATCAATATAATTTTGACCCTTTCTCGTTTCTTGATTCATAATTGAAGTATCAGTTACTTCGTCATTAACTAAATCATCTAATGTACAATTAAATATTTTTGTCATTAGAATTAATTTATCCATTTCTGGATAAGTTACACCTGATTCCCATTTGGAAACAGCTTGTCTTGAAACACCTAATTGATTAGCAAATTCTTCTTGACTTATATTAGATGCTTTTCTAAGACTTTGGAGTTTCTTTTCAAAACTCATAATTATCACCTCACACCCTAGTTATATAAAAATTTACGGTTGCATTCTACCAACTTTCGGTTAAAAAATGTAAACTTTAAGTTGCATTTATACTATTCTACCACAAAAAAAGAAGAATATTAACTATTCTTCTAAACTATGGTTATATTATCGACATTTAAAGAAGACGAAGAACCATTAATTGGATTTAATAGCCAATCAACTACACCTTGATTCTTAACTTTTACCTTTATATTAGTTGGCACATGATTGAACATAAGACCCGAAGATGAGACACTTCCAATATCAAGTCGCATACTTCTTATATCAACTTCCGTCAGATTTTTACACTCTGAAAACATTTCATGTACATACTTTATTGCAGTGGGGTTTAAATTTTTTAAATTAACTTTTTCTAGTTTTATACAATCTCTAAACAATGATTGTGTAGAAATTAAATTAGGAGCAATAAAATTACTTAAATCTATTTCTAGTAAATTACTACATCCTCTAAACATATAATTCATTTCTTTTAAATTAGTAGTATTAAAATTATTAATATTTAATGTTCTAAGACTTGTGCAATAAGTAAACATATCTTGCATATTAGTGACATTTCGAGTATTAAAATCAGTTAAATCTATATATTCTAAACTACTGCAATAGCTAAACATATATTGCATGTTTGTTACCTCACTTGTATCAAAATTTTCTAATCCTTCTATTTCTTTTAAACTTTCAAAGAAATCAAACATTCGTGAGCAATCTTGAGGAGCAATTACACCAGTATCTGACTGAATATGCAATGTATATTTAGAACTATCATCTTGATTAGGTACATAATAAGCCATAACTGGTGACAAAGAATTTTCATCTGTTGCATCAACTATTAACTTATCATCGATTTCATAAGGATTTAATTCACTTTCAAATACAATCTTAGTAATATTTTCACGATTTCTATATTGAATTGCACTCTTTTTCAATGTACCTGCTTTACTAAACGGTTCAACATACTCTTCTCCTAAAGTATCTCTTTCAGTGGCTGTTGCATTTAACGTACATTCAATTGATATTGAATCATCATCAGCACTTGCTTTTATAAGTCTCGCTGTTATTCTTCCTGACTCTGTTTTTCCCGCATTAACCGTCATACTTCTTGGTTGATAATCAACTATAACATAATCATTTTCAGGTACTATACAACTTATTACTACTTCTCCATCATATAACCTACTAGTATTAGTAACTTCATAATCCAAGTATGCTTCTTCATCGATAGTTGTTAACTTATTTGTTTCAAAGTTAATTGTTTTTTTATCTTCACTTATAAAATCATTTCTTTTTTTATTGTTTAACTTAGCACTGGTGAAAATTATTTTAAAATCATCATCTTTACTAGAAACTCCAACTACACCAGTTATTATTAATGTGGTTGATACTGATGCAAATCCCACAGCTAATAACAAGATTAATGTTATTAGCACTCTTTTATTTTTCATAATTTTCTCCAGACTATCCTGATTGTTTATAACCTCGTTATAATAATCTAATTTAATAATAAAGTACCCCCCCCCGATGTCAACTTTTTAACGTTTAAAACTTATGATTTACATAGAAATTTACAATTATTCTTTCAAAAGCATCTAACGATTAATACATAAAAAAATGAACTAATTCTAGTTCATTTTAATTATTTTCTTTTCTTCTTCTTTTTATCTTTCTTTTCAAAGATAAATCTTTTCTTCGGTTTCTTAGTTTCTTCATCATATAAGAATATTGCACTAGCTAAATTAAATAGTGACCCAATAACTGCAAATAAAGGTGCAAGCACGAATACCCAATCTATAAATGTTAACGAATATACTAAAGAATAACGTGTTAACATAAAATCTAAAAAGAACGACGATATTAACGATAACAAGATTCCCTCCATAGCTCCCAACACTACAAAGAAGTACGAGTTAACATTTACTCTTTTCATACCTATCACATCCTAACTTAATTATATTAATTAATAATTGTTAAATAAACAACAATCCAATTTAAAATTGTCTATTTACAAAAAATTTACTAAAAAAATAGCAATAATGTGCTATAACACTATTGCTATTAATTTATCTGATCCTTTATTAACTATTTTAGTAACTGTTGAAGATAGCTTGTATCTTGTGTTTTCTGGCATCATACTAAGTTTAGCTTGAATACCTTCTTTAACAATATTATCTAAGCTACGACCAAATATTTCACTTTTCCAAATACTAGTTGGATCTTCATGATAATCTTTCATAATATAATCGATTAACTCTTTTGATTGTAATTCACTACCTATAATAGGTTCAAATGTTGATTCAACATCAACTTTAATCATATGAATACTAGTGGCTTTAGCTTTTAACTTAACACCATATCTACTACCTTGTTTTATTATTTCTGGTTTTTCTAAATGCATATCTTTTAAAGTAGGATAAACTATTCCATATCCACCCTTATAAACCATTTTTAAAGCATCTGTCAAATTACTAGTTTCATCTCGTGATTCTTGATATTCAGATAATATTTTCAATATTGTCGCTTTATTAATATCCGTCTCTCCAAGAATACCTTTTAAAGTTTCATTATAAAGAGATTCATCACTTTCTAGATTTAAAGATACTACGCCATTACCAACATCTAAATCCGATATATAAGCTCTTGATATATAAGGACTATCTTGATAATAATCTATAATACTATTAACATCTTTAATTTTATTAACATTAATAATACTTTCTTTAATTTTCGTTAAATAATGTTTTTTTACTTCATTTTTATTTGAAAGTACATGTATCCATTCTGGTAATTTTACATAAACGTCACTTACAGGGAACTCATCAACAGCACTTCTTAAAACATCATTAATTTCCTTTTTCCCCATATTTTCGATATCTATAGGCATAACTTCAACTTCATATTTTTCTTCAATTTCCGCTTTTATTTTTAATGTTTCAGGGGACATAGGATTAACAGTATTTAATAAAACTATAAATGGCTTATTTAACCCTTTAAGTTCATTAATAACTTTATCTTCTGCATCTAAATAATCACTTCTCCTGAAATCATTAAATGATCCATCTGATGTAATAACAATACCTATTGTTGAATGATCTTTAATAACCTTCTCTGTCCCAATTTCTGCAGCCTCCACAAATGGAATAGCTTCACTATACCATGGGGTATTAACAAGTCTTGGATTTCCTGTTTCATCTTCATAACCTATTGAATTATCTATAACAAATCCTACACAATCAATAAGTTTAATATTGGTTTGAAAATCATCAATCTTTATTTTAGCTCCACTTGATGGAACAAACTTTGGCTCCGTTGTCATTATTTGTTTACCATTTGAAGATTGTGGTATTTCATCTAAACACTTCTTTTTATCATACTCATCTTCAATATTAGGAACAACTAAATTTTCTATAACTCTTTTTATAAATGTTGATTTACCCGTACGAACAGCTCCAACTACACCTAAGTAAATTGAGCCATTACCTCTTTTGGATATACTTTCGATTATTTCTTTCATCTCCATAAATATTATTTCCTTTCATTTAACTATATGTTAAATAAATATGAATAGAACAAAAATTAAAATAATGATTTATAAAAAACAATGATAACTATATCCGTTAATAATAATAAGAATAAATTAATCATAAATATCAAAAAAATCTGATGTTTATGATAACACAAAATATATAGTAATTTAAAATCATTTATTTCATAAACAGTAATAACTATTAAACTTATAATAAATAAAAGAATAACAATTATATATAAAACATCAATTATCACTTTAGAAAACTTCCACTCTTTTATATTACTATCATAAATACTGTTAGAACTAAAAATAACAGCGTATTCTTTATATTTTTCATATAAAGAATATTTATTAAACTTAATCATATAAAGATAATTATATTCTTTAACTCTTTCAATTGTCATTAAATTAAAATAATTACTATAATCATCTTTATTAATAATCTTTAAATACTCTATATCATCTCCAACTATTCTTTCATATTTTTCTCTATCAACTATTAAATAAACATCATCATAGAAATTAATATGATCTAATAATTTATTCTGATAATCAAGAAAACAAAAAAAGATAGTAAGTAATATCAAAATTATAATAAATATTCTTATATATTTTTTTCGAAAAAAAGATTTAATGTGAATCATCATACTTTTAACCTCTATATTTAATACATTTTTTTAAGTTTAATAATGTAATCAAATAACTAAGTAAAATATCAAATAGCCAAACAAATAATAGTATCCCAAAAGAAATACAAGGTATTAATCCGTCAGAAACAAATTCTGATTCAAAGTAAAAATATAAAATAATTACTATAATAAAAAGTATCATAGAAATTAAAATTGTAAAAAAACTATTCAGCAAATTAGAATAACTATACATTCTTTTAATATCCGTATTTTTAAAACCATTAGTTAAATAGATATCTATCTTTTCTTTTTCCTTTTGATAAAAGTTATTTGTAAATAAAAATTTTAAAAATATATACAAGAAAACAGATCCTAACAATATAGCATATATAATTGAGTTTATTCTCTTTATCTCACTAAAATCAATTTCAATAATACTTTCTGGATTTAAATTTAATTCGTCCAAATATTGATACACACTATCTAAGTTATTAATACTATTAATAAATACCACATAATATTTGTCAATAAATTCATCATCACTCAATCTTTTTTCTTCAATATCCATGTAGCTAACCATATCATCATAAGAAAGAATAACTGTATTGGATCCACTCATATATTTAGAAGAATCATAAATATTATCTATTACTAAATCAGTAATCTTTTCACCATCTAAATTTAGAGAAACCTTTTTACCAATCAACTTTTTTCCAGTTATCATTTTATTGTCCATCATAAGAGCAAAAGTATTTGGTACAATTACTTCACCTTTTTCTAAAGAAATAAATTCACTATTTTCTAAATAATCATATGGGAATGATACTAAAATTACTTCTTCGTCAGAAAGAGATGCCATACCATGAACAGTATATTCTAATCTAACATCTATTATATTTTTATTACTTCTAATCTTTGATAAAATATCTTTATCTCTAATCGTAACTGAAATCATCCTACCAAACAAATTATTTTTTAATAAGTTATTTTTATAACCGTCAACGCTAAAATATGCAGTAATAGATACTAAAATAAATAAATACAAAATAATAAATATTAATAAAAATAATATATTTTTTTTATTTCTAACATATGTTACCAAAGATAATCTGAATAAATCATTTTTTTTCATATGCTACCTCACTTAAATGACCGTTATCTATTTGTAAATGAATATCAGCATAACTTTCTATATCTAAGTTATGAGAAACAACAATAACACAATATCCCTCTAACGATAATTTTTTTAAAATTTCTAATACTTTTTTTTCGTTTTTTTTATCTAATGCACTAGTTGGCTCATCACAAAGAATATATCTTGGATTATTTGCAAGAGCTCTTGCAATAGCAATTCTTTGACACTCTCCTCCACTTAATTCTTTAGGAAAATGTTTGCTTCGATTAGACAAGCCAACATTCTTTAATAATTCTAAAGCCTTAACTCTTCTTTCTTTTCTTGTTATATTTCTATTAACAATCATCGGCAATTCAATATTTTCTATAGCTGTTAAATGTTCATGTAGATTAAGTTTTTGAAAAACATAGCTAATATTATCTTTTCTTAAATCAACTAAGTCACTATCACTTAATTTTGTTGTATCAATACCATTAAACATATATCTACCTTCAGTTGGTCTTTCTAGTAAGCCAAGAATTTTTATTAAAGTTGATTTACCTGCACCACTATATCCACTAATAAGATAAAATTTACCAAGCTTAAAAGAATAATTAATATCATATAACACCTGTATATTTTTATTATAATCTTTACTTATATTTATCAATTCCATATACACTTCTCCAATTCTAAAAAGTAAATGACTAGTCTTAACTAGTCATTTACAATGCTAAGCACTTCCAACGACAGCAGAACTAACATAAGTCGTACCATGAATACCTTTAATTATGTATCTAAATGAACCTTCCTTTATGTCACTCCACCTTTGATAAACACTAAGACCACCAGAAGATAATTGTTTTTCTTTTTTGCCAAGACTCTTCCAAGATAAAGTACTTTTACGTTGAAGAGTAGTACTGAAAGAAGCATATCCATTACTACCTTGAGAAACACTACTAATATCATATTGAGCATAAGCCGCAGCATCAGTATAATAATATTTATCCGTAGTTCTACTATAACTTGAAGTAATTGTTAACTTGCCGATTGAATGAGAAGTTAAAGCATTTACTCCAAATGCAAAACTTAAAACCAAAACTAAAGAACAAATCGATAATTCCAGCATTCTTATTATTTTTTTCATAACCTCACCTCCTTCTATGATTTATATAAACTACTTTTATTTGTAGATAAATCACTATCTAAACAGATATTGATACACCAGTTGAATTATCATAGTATGATGATACTGATATATTGAACTTAAACACACCACCATAGCCATTAGATGCAAAGGTATACTTTCGACTATTAGTTTCACTTATTGACTTTGTAGCATACTGATAGCTTGCATACACAGTACCTTCACTATTTACTTTACAAACATACACAGTACCTTCACTATTTACTTTACAAATTTGTGTGATTTTAATACTGCTTCCAACTAGTAAAGAAATTATATTGTTCTTCTATAAAACTAACAGAATATTTATTGATATAATAAATCGATTCAGCATTAACTGATACAAGCCCTCCAAACATTAAAACTATAAGTAAAACAATCTTTTTCATATTTCAATCTAATTCTCCTTTCGTTTATAAATAAATCGTACAATATTTTTTTTCAATAGTCACGCCGGGATTTCCGGCACAAGAAAAATCACGTTTTGAAGGTGTAGTTTTTACGCTCCCTATAAAAGTATATTACTTACAGATTCAATTTGGAGGCTTTTTTATCAGCTAACTTATTCCTGTTTGAATAAGTTTTATTTTAGATATATAGGAACAGCACAAGAAGTTAAATCAACATTAATTTCATCAAGCAAACTATCTAAGTAAGAATCAGCCTTATCACTTGTTATAACATAAACATGACCCTTGTTATCACTTATTTTATATTTTATTAAATCTTCACTAGAAGAAAGAGACTCTTCTAAAACGGCATCAGCTAATATCTTATCAAAGTCAACCTGAACACTACCTTTAATTGATTTAATAAAGTTTGGACCAATATCATTAGCTGCTGCATAATGACTAGCTATTTCATATATAGTAAATAACTCATAAGTTTTATCATTATATAATCGGAGATATACAGGATGACAATCAACTGATTTTCCATATGTAATATATAAATATTCATCAGGATAATGAGTTAAAATATCCGTACTATTCTCTACATAATACGGATTATCAATAACTATATCATTATTTTTCGAACATCCCGTTAAATAGTTCAAACTGATAATCAAAACAATAACTAAAGCAATAGAATATTTAAATATTTTCATCATTTCTCCTCCTTCTATGATTTATATAAACTACTTTTATTTGTAGATAAATCACACCTCTAATGTGACTAATACAATCACAACTTCATATTACAATATTAGACACAAAAAAAATAGTGAAAACTCTTTCACATTATGTGAAAATTTTTCACTAGTTCAAAAAATCTATTATTTTACTCTTAATATCTCAACTAAATTCATACATAACTTCATTATTTTCATCTACATTATTATTCAAGAATTTTTTAATAATTCATCAATATCAATTATAGGTATAACATCTATTATTTCTTCACAATCAGCATACTTATTAGCACCTGACTCAAATAATAAATATAAATCTCTTTTTTGCATGCTTATTTGTTCAAGCATAGGTGGTAAGTCTATCACTTTAATTTCTAAACCATTATAGTCTCTTACTTCTTCATCATACTTATAAACATCTAATTGGGAACTATTATGTCTTCCATACGATCTACTTAAAAGCATATACTTTTGATTATTCTTTTTTACTATCATCATTCCTTGTGTTCTAGGAGGAACATTAAAATAATCAATATATTTTAAATCAATGATATTGCCATTCTTAACTATTTTATATCTTTTAACAATCGAACTTTTATTAACAAAGAAATTACCAAAATAAAGATACGTACCATCAACATATATATAAGCAACATGTTTCTTACTCTTATTTTTAAAATCTTCAAGATTATTACTTAATCCACTGTATTGATACTTTGTCTCAACATAATTTTTTTTTAAAAAATCATCCTTATCATATGCACTAATAAGACCATCATTACCTGGTACCCATAGTAAATTATTTTTCTTATCATAAGAGATTGCTCCAACATGTGAATCACTATCTAATTCCACAATATTTTTAATATTACCTTTTTTATCAATAACAAAACACTTCGAATTACTATTACTTTCATAATATCCTGTAATTAATATTAAATCATCAATTATTTCTATTCCTTGGGGTATAAAATCATCTATAAGAGGTATATCAATATCGGCATTTAATAAAACTGTCTTTAAATTCAAATAACTTCCTAAAGAATTTAATATTTTCTCATCAACTACTGGTCTTTTAACCCGAATATCAATTATCGGATCTAAAATATTACCATAATAAAATGAAACAACATAATTATAAATACTCAATCCCTCAATAACAAAACATAAAGCGATTATCAAAAATAATACAATCTTATTTTTCACACTTACTCCCTCACTTATTTCCCCTAGTTTAACACATAAAGAAAAAAGTAGATAGTATTTTTTTACTACTCTACTTATTTTAATTATATAAAACTAAATTTCTACTTGTTCCATCTGGATGCTTAAAAGCAATTATCATCTGTCCATTAGGAGATAATTCAGTAATCTTAATTCGATATTTATAACTTCTTTCAACTCCTAAATTCTTTCCATCATATTCAACTGTACCACTTATACCTTCATCTACATGTTCAACTACTATAGCATCACTCGTTAAACCAATTCCTGAATTATCATCCAATGTTACAATAATATTAAGATCATTTTTATTATCAATCTTTATTTTATAAACATCTTCATAAGTATTCCCTTTTTTTATTCCTACTTTAATTAAATCATTAACAACATAAACATCTTGTGTAAAAATCTCTTCATTATAAGTTAATTGTAATTTCACATTACCTAAAGCATTCCCAACCATTTTACCGTCTCTAATTGATACTATCGCTTCATTATCAGATATAAAATTCAATTTAGTTACATCTAATCCCTTTGGATTAGAATCTACATCTATTGGTGTTTCTTGATTTAAATAAATATAATAAGGATGATCAAGTAGTTTTAAAGAAACTATCTCTCCTTCATTAATTATAACTTTTAAATCACTTTTAAATTTATCATAAGAAGCACTTATTTTAACTTCTCCCATCATATCTTTCGTTTTTAATACTAAACCATTATCTTTACTTCTCTTAACCTCTAAATATTCTGGTTTATCAACTTCAAATTTTACACTAGCAATACTAATATTTTTAACTGTTAAAATATCTTCTAAAGGATATTCTTGATTAGTTAACAAAACTAATTCTTTATCATTAAATTCCATACTACAATCTTTACACATATTAATTGTTGAAGTAATATCTTTAGAAGTAATTCTCACTCCTCCTTCGGTTATATTCTTATCTTTAAAAAATAAAGAATATATAATCACGATAGCCATAACCAAAATAACTATAATAAGAGCAAGCATATTTAAAGTTTTAATTGTTCCATCCTCATTAAATAATAATTTCTTCATGATAACCTCTCTATTCTAAATTAATTATAACACATGAAAAAAATAAGTAGAATATTTCTACTTATTACTTAACATTTTTTCAATAAATCTTGCTGCTGTATCTGATAAATCCTCTCTTTTAAATCCATCTAATGGCGCTCTTTCAAAACCAACACATCTCTCTGGCTCTAAATTCTCTAATTCACCATTTTCAATATGACCTTCATAAGCTAAAATAATCCAGTTAACATACTCACCAGAATTCTTATCAACTTTACCATCCAACTGTGCTCCAATAAAATTAGTAACTTTAATTTCACAATTTGCTCCAGCTTCTTCTCTTAACTCACGAGCTAGAGAATCACGTAAATCATGATCGTTTTTATTAACTGAACCACCAATAGCTTGTAATTTACCTATCTCGTCTCTTGCCCCTGGACCTCGACGATGTAAAACTAAATTACCATTTTTATCAAAAATAAAACATACAACAGCTACTTTGATTTTTCCAAAGTCTTGCTCAAACTCAGCTAATTTATTTACTAAATCTTGCATCGTTGCTACTTCATCAGTAAATAACATATAACCACTTCCTATCCTAAAGTAATTATACCAAATAATTAACTATTTTTCTACTTTTTTATTTTAAAGCCAACTTTTTTTGAATAGGTGTCGTATGAAAGAATGGCTCACCATAGTTAACTAATATATCTTCAACAGTCATATCAAAGACACTTCCGATATTAAGCCTGTCCATATCTTCAAAACTCCCCATGCCTTCCGTTTCATAGTAACCTAAAGCTGTAACATATAAATAATCAAAAGTGTTATAACAATCTCCTTCTTCATAATATCGGATTGGATCAATAGCATAAGTAAAATCACGTCCTATTTTAGATCTACCCGTTTTATAAAGATCTTCATCCTTCATAATCCCATTAAAAGAAAATTTTAATTCTGGAGCCGCCTCTTTATACTTTTTTATAGTACTCTCCATATTGCCATGAAATTGATCATTTGAAAAACCAATTCGAGCATGATTATCTGTATTTTCTTTTAAAGCTTCTGGAAGTAACTCTAAATGATGTGAATATTTAATTGTTAATCTTTCCCTCATAACTTCATTACGATACTTATTGAATCTTTTAAAAGCATCAATTATTTTCTCCGAAAAAATTACTCCATTAGTAACCATTGAAACCTTATAAACATCAATATTATTAGCAATTATTTTATCAATTATATACACTATAATATCTTCATTTAACGTAGGTTCTCCACCACTAAAAGCTAAATGATCAATTGATTTAATATTATTATTATCAAGGACTTGATCTACTATTTCTTTTGTTAAATCAACATTTTGAGCATTTCCTCGCATACAATGTTTGCACTTTAAATTACATCTTCTTGTAACTTCAAAAGTTAAATTCCATAGATTAAACATAAATACCTCTTCTTTAAGCGAGTATTATATAATAAATCACCTAAAAAAGCAAAAAAGCAACTAATGTTGCTTAACGTCTTATATTAGGTATTAAACCTAATTGTTTCATCGTATCTGTATTAGCTATAGCTGCTTTTTGTTCAAATGATTTTTCACTAAAGTGATTAGCATTATATACTTCTTCTTCAATAAAATCTATATATGGAAATAACTCCATAAATGCTTTTAAATCTGGATAATATTCTTGAATCAAAAATTCTAATGCATACTTATCGTTTTTTAAAGCCTCAAATAGTCGATCATGTTTACGATAGCTTTCTCCATCAAAATGACATTTAGTCATATAAAGTTGTGGAATTGCTAAATATCCTGACATCATTCGCTCAACTAAAGTCTTGAGATAGTAAGATTTATTCCCAAAATCCATTGATGAATAAAGAGATTGAATCCAGTTATTTTTAGCATAATAACCAACTATAGCAAGTGTATATGGTGTTTTACTTCTATATTCTGTTATTAAAACTGAATCATTGCCCTTTTCCCCATCATACACTGGATTAGAAATTGATTGACTATTCCCCATATCCTCAAGCCTCTTATATTCTGAAGCACTCTTTGCATACTTATCAACTGTAATAGAATTAACAGCTAAATTTTTAGATAACTTCATTACCTCACTACGATTATTAAATTCAAAATCATATTTAACAACTTTATTGTCATCATTTAATAAATACATATAATATCCCCATTTCTTAGGGGATATTATAACAAAGATATTCTATCTTGTCTAATTAAAACATTTTATCCACATTATTAGGTACTTTATCTTGTAATATTAAATCTATTATCTTACTTTCTTTTTCTGGACTAACCTTCTTACCAGTTAAATTAGATAACTCATGTATTATTCCACTAATAGTCTCCGGATCTTTCATATTCCCTTCATTTAATCTACTAGCTATATTAATAAGATTTTCTTTATTAACATTAGTCTTCTTCTCTATCTTATTAAATAAATCATCATTAAGTTCCATTTAAACACCTCTAATACATTATATGTAAATAAATTATTAATGTAACAAAAAAGAAGAGATTTCTCTTCTTATGCAATAATTACATTATCAGTAGTCCAAGCAGATGGACGATTAGAACTAGACAAATTTAATATCCAAGTTTGTGCATTTTCATCTTTTACCTTAACTATTGCGCTTGTTGGCATACTACGAAATACATTAGTTTTGTCACTTACATTACTTATATCAAAGTTGCTTAAGTCTAGATTTTGTAAACTTGTGCAATTATCAAACATACAAAACATAGTAACCGTATTATTTGCATAAAAACTACTTAAATCTAAAGTTTGTAAACTTGTGCATTCCGAAAACATCCAATCCATATCTATTACATTTCTAGTATCAAAATTACTTAAATCCACACTTTGTAAATTTGTGCAACGCTCAAACATCATAGCCATATTAGTGACATTTCTTGTATCAAAGTTGCTTAAATCTACATTTTGTATTTTCCTACAATTGTTAAACATATCACCCATATTTGTTACATTTTTTGTATCAAAATTGCTTAAATTTACATTCATTAAATCCCAACAATCTCTAAACATATCACGCATATTTACTACATTTCGCGTATCAAAATTACTCAAATCTAAATCAATTAAATCACTGCAATGCATAAACATAGCATTCATCATAGTAACTTTACTCGTATTTAAATTGCTTACATCTAATTCAGTCAAAGCATAACAATAAGAAAACATACCAGTCATATTCGTTACCTTACTTGTATCAAGTGCACTTATATCTAATGTAGTTAACTCATATAGTCCATCGAACATATACGACATATTTCTTACATTACTTGTATCTAAATTTTCCAAACCATTTATACTAGTAACAATAGAAAACCTTGAGAATAAACTACTTGAATCAGGATTCGCAATTACTCCACCATCTTGACCAATATAAAATTCATATAATCCATTATTATCTTCATCTAACGTATAAGCCATAATACTACCGTTTTGTTGATGCGATGCATCCCACGATACTATTTTATTATCTGGTACTTCATTTGTTGATACTATGTTGATACTTTCTATCTTTTCTTCATCTATATGATATGACCATATAAATTTATCATATCCGTTTTTTGTCATATATTCATCATAGTTTTGACTATACTTATCATGAAAAGCATAACATTTATCGGAACCTTCATTCCCTTCACAAATTGCATCACGACTTTTAAGATATTCATCTTCTGAACCATAATATTCAGCCATAAAATCATCGTAATAAGGTGCAGAAGTTGTCAATGCTAAATAATTTACTTCTGGTTCAATATACTCTTCACCTAAAGTATCTCTTTCTAGTGCACTCGCATTTAATGTACATTTCACTTGTACGCTTTGATCTTCTGTACTGGCTTTTATTAATCTTGCTGTGATACTTCCACTTTTTGTTTCTCCTGCTAGTAGTTCCATACTATTTGGTTGATATTGAATGTTAATATAACTATTTTCAATAACATTTTCTTCTTCATCTACTAAATTACATTCGATTTTTACATCGGCATCATATAATCGACTAGTATTAGTTACTTCATAATCTAACACAGCACTCTCATCAATAGTTGTTAATTTATCTGTTGCAAATGTTAAGGTTTGCTTTTTTGTTTGTTCAATAAAGTCTTTTCTTTCGACATTATTTAATTTAGCACTAGTAAATATTATATTAAAGTCACTTTCATTACTAGCAATTCCTATTACACCATTAATTATTAATGTGGTTGATACTGATGCAAATCCCACAGCTAATAACACGATTAATGTTATTAACATTTTCTTATTTTTCATAAACTTCTCCCTACTATTTATGAATTAATCATAGCATTTAATTTTCTTGACATCTATGTCATGACAACTATTTGACAAGAATATCATAAAGTTTTACATAAAAAATAAATAAAAAAAGGATATTAAATATCCATTTTTAAATTTCTTGTTTTATTTTGTTCTTCTCTATAAGTAATACTTTCTTGAATTAAACTATTCATTCTAGTCGTTAATTCTTCTAAAGTTTGATTTGGTCTTTCTCTTAAGAATCCTCTTGCTAGTATTTGAATAGCATCAAATTTAGCTTCACATCCTTCTTTAGTTGTCGTATCATACTCTGGTAAATAATTTTCAGCATGAATAACATACTTAGGATCATAGTATAGGCTTTCTTCCATCTTACCACACATAACACAACGACACTTACCTTGTGTATCAGCAAAATCAAAGCATCCAAGATAAACTAAAATATGTTCACAATTATCTTCTATATCTTGAACTAAAGCAGTTACTTCTTTTAATTCTCTTATCTTTTCTTCCTTTATTCTTTGTAAATCCATAGATTTAACAATTTTTTCTTCTAGATTCATATTATCACCTTTCTTAATTTAAATAATATATTAACATAAAATATCTAAAATACAAACAAAAAAGAATACTTTTTAAGCATTCTTACTTGATAACTTATAAACATAAGCTTTGTCTTTATCTAATACAATAAATGTTGCTTCATGTTTCTTTACTACTTCATAATAATTAATTGGTGTCCCGATATTATTAGCAGCATCTAAGACATCACCAAACTTCTCAACAAATAAAACATCATATTTAGATAAATCTGGTAAATCTTTTAAATGCACGATTGCATCATCATGCTTACTTAATATTTTATCTAACTTTTCTTGATAAACACTTACTTGTCCATTAACTCGTTTAACAATTAACACGATAAGTAAGATAAATATTATAATTGCGCCAATAAACTCTAGACATATAACTATATAAATCTTATTATCATCAAAATTTAATTCACTATATTCACGTCTCTCATCAATATTATCATCTGTATAAGTTATATTAGTTAAATCCTTAATTGGAATATAATATGTTAAAGACTTTCCATTAACAATTGATTTTGATATCTTTTCATTAAACACAGAATAATTAATAATTACATCAAATTGAATCTCAGCATTAACATTTATTCCTAAATTACTAACTTGGTTATTATATTCTTTAACTATTTGATCAACATCAATATCAAAATTTTCACTTAAATTAATAACTTTACCATTAGCCTCATATTTACTTATATCACTTCGATATATCTCATTTTTTACCTTTTCACCATTTTGTTCCATCACGATATTACCAACAACATAGTAACTATATTCGCCTTCAATCGGACTAGAAAACGATACTGAATAATTAAAATAAGCATTTAAATTATCAACTAATGATAAAACATAGTTTTTCTCTTCCATACTTGATTTAAAAAACTCATTATCAAATAATCTTACATTATAAGACATTTGATTCTTTTCTCTAATACTAACATCTTCTAAAGATAAATCTTCATTTCTTAAATTATAAAAGTAATTAAAGAAAAACGATGAAATACCAATTAAAATCAATAATACTACCAACAAGCCATAATAAAGCATAACTTTATTTTTCTTCATAGTATCACTCCTAATCCCTTTTTATTATACATCTGCTATTTTTAACGAAACATTCAAATTAAGATTAATAACATAAGAACCATCAATTTCTTTAATATTATTTCTTAATACTTCCATTTGATCATCTGTTAATCTTTCATAGTCTTTATACTTAATAGTTATTAATACTCCATTTTTAGTTTTACGATTAATAACATCACCAACTTTAATAGGTGTATCAACAATTATATTATTAATCTTATTATTACCTAAATAGCTAACATTAAAACTAACATAATCACTGTAATAGTATGTTTTACCTGTAACATCACTTGTTCCTACCTTCATACTAGCAAGATCACTCATTTTGACATTACTTACTTGGGCATTAATGTCCCCTTCATTATTTAAATCCGTAAATACTTGGAAAACATCTCCACTATTTTTCAAAGTAACTTTAATATCTATTTGATCATTATTAACAATTGCTTGTCCTTCTGCCCCTTGTGTAATTGGCTCACTAAAATGAACATTCCAATCTCTAAAGGCTGACATTTCACCTGGCAATGAAAAACTATTACTGATTGTAAAAAACGCTACAGCAAGTAATAAGCTTGAAAAAGCAAACAAATATGAAAATACTCTATTACTTCTCTTTGAGTTCATACTACCACACTCCATAATACTCTAAATAAATTATATAATAAAATGTCTTTAAAAAAAAGACATTTTTGCTACTTCCTTAACTTTCTATATAATTAACAACTTCATTAATCGTATTATCAAAATTATTAAAGTCAACATCAAACCAAGTTATATCCATTTGATTATTAAACCATGTGTATTGACGTTTCGCATAATTACGGGAACTTTGCTTACATTCATTAACCACATCAACAAAAGTTTCCTTATCATCAAAAAACTTATATAATTCTTTATAGCCGATTGCTGTATTTAATGCTTTTGATCTAATCCCCATCTTATAAAAAGATTTAACCTCATCTACTAAAGGAATAATCATTTCATCAAACCTTTTATCAATTCGCTCATACAAGACCTCACGAGGTGCACTTAGACCAACAAATATAACATCATCATATAATAGATGATCTTTATCTAAAACTTGGGTATCTTCACTTAATAGTCCTTTATATGTACTAATTAGGCGACGACGATTATTATAATCAATTTCAATATCACGATCTATCTCTTTAATCTTACTAACTAAAGTATCATTATCTAATTCATCAACATAATCCAAATTCTCTGTATCAACAAAATTATAATTATATAAAGCCGCCTTTATATATAAACCTGTTCCCCCTACTAAAATAGGTATATGTCCTCGACTCTTTATTTCCTCAATTTTTACTCGAGCATCCTTTTGATAATCAAAAACCGTATATACCTCTTCTACATCGCATATATCTAGCAAATGATGTTTAATACCTTGCATTTCTATCTTTGTTACCTTTGCTGTACCAATATCCATTCCCTTATATACTTGTGTCGAATCAGCATTAATAATTTCTCCATTATATATTTTAGCTAACTCCACACTCATTTTCGTCTTACCAACTGCCGTAGGTCCAACAACTACTATTATCAAGTTAATCACATCCCTTAAAAATATTATAACAAAAAAAGCACTAATGTGCTTTTAAAATTTACTATAGAAATTAGTATTATTAAGAATTAATTGATAGTCATTATCAATCGCGATTCCTCCAAATACTCCCTCTGATGCATTAATAACAATCTTATCAAAAGTCGAACTACCACGATAAATTAATGATTCAGCCATAAAATCAAAGTTTTCAAACACTAACTCATCACCTAAAACATATTCACCGATATTTTCTATATCAAATAAATAATCACCTGTTTTAGTTAAAGTATTACCTTCACCATCAATAATCATTGGACGTGGAATAGTTATTTTACTAGTTACTTCCATATTCTTTAAAATACTTACTCTTTCACCCTTACGAGCATTATTAATAGCTGTTTGTAAATTATTAAAATATCTAACATCTAAACCATAACTAACCTTAACTGTTGGATGTTGAACATACCATTTTTCTTCTACTTCATCATAATTAAATAAATATACACTTTCCGTTTCAACCAATGAAGTATCAGCTAATTTAACCGTGAAACTAGAAACTTTGTTATCTCCCTTTAATTCTAATGAATTAACTTCTTCATCATCTTTAAAATCAAATATGTAATTCCAGCCATTTCCACTTGTAACTATCCATGTTTTCATATCACTTGCAACAAGTTTTTTAATTAATTCTTCACTAGCAACATTACCAACAACATTACTTTCATCAGCTGTTTTAGAAACGACAATTGTTTCATGTTCTTCAATTGTACCATCTTCATTAGTAACTTCTTCAACCTTAACTTCAATTTTTAAATTAGTTGGTGTAATAATTGGTTCTGGAATTTTCTCCGTTGTTGGTTCCGTTGTAGGTTCTGTTGATGGTTTTGGAACAGGATCAATATTAACCGTTGGCAAAGTATTCGTTGGTTCTGTTGTTTCACTTCCAACCGTTGGAGTAACTGTATTAGAACTTGGTTCTTCTGGAGTTGGAGTTGGCTTATTAACTGTCTCTCCTGTCGTCGTTCCCGTATTTGGCGTATTATTACCACTATTATTATCTACAACAACTTTTTTAGTTGTCTTTTGTGTCGTCTTTTTAGTTGTTTTCTTAGTTGTAGCATTTGCTTTCGAAGTCGTTTTAGTAGATGTTGTCTTTTTAGTTGTCTTAGTGCTTTCCGTTGTCGCTTCTGTTGTTGGCTCTGTTTCTGTATCTTTATTAACATCAACTTTAATCCATTTAGCTACTAAAGTCATATCATCATCTATTTTACTATTAAAGTCAAATTCTTCGCCCTCTAAATACCAACCATCAAAAACATAACCATCCTTTTTAGGTTCCGAAACATTTTCTAATTTTGAACCATTCTTAACCGTTACATTCTTTACTTCTGAACCACCATTAGTTTTAAAAGTAACTGTATGCTTATTATTAAAGAAACATCCACTTATAAAAAATGTCCCAATAACCAATATAACTAACGTCATTCTTAATTCTTTTAATTTATCCATACCATTCACCTCTTATCATTATCATTATATAAAAAATGTTGATAACCAGTAAACAAATATGTAAACAAAACTCTAAACTTTACTATTAACTATACACTTTATTTTTTTTACAATATTTGATAAAATATACGAAGTTGAGGAGTTTTATCATGAAAGAATTACCAAATATAAAAATATTAGATGAAAAAGATAAATGTTTACATAGAATATCAGAAACTGTAACATTTCCTCTTGATGAAAAATTAATTCAAACTATTTATGATTGCCTAGATTACTTAGAGATGAGTCAAGATGAAGAAATTGCTGAAAAGTACGATTTACGTCCAGGAATGGGATTATCCTTATGTCAAATTGGAATCATGAAAAGAATCTTCGTTGTATCCGAAGATAATGGTGATGGTACATTCGGAAGATATATCGTTATTAATCCCAAGATTATCAGTCACTCTGAAGAGTTAATATACGTTGGTGAAGGTGAAGGATGTTTATCGGTTAATCGTCCTGTCGAAGGAATCGTTCCTCGTTATGCTAGAATGAAAGTTCGTGCCTATGATGAACATGGTGATGAATATATCATTCGCGTTCGTGAAGACATTTCCATTGCTTTCCAACATGAAATGGATCACTTAGACGGAATTCTTTTCCCTGATCGTATTGATAAAAAGAATCCTTATAAAAACCAAGATAAAATGAGAGAAGTCTAATCTGAAGTAGTCAAGAAAAAGTAGACACTAAAAGAGCATTATTTAAAACCTAGTTGAGTTCTATACTCAACTGGGTTTTTATATTTTAAAGCATAAGATGGTCTAAAATTATTATTATCCCAAACAATATCATCAATAAAATCTTGAACTGTGTTATAATTATTTATGTCAAAATCAATATACATTTCTTTTTTAATCCAGCCATTTTTTGATTCGATAACTGGATT
>JAAGKN010000286.1_pt1 | contig 60765 bp, 42 predicted proteins | sample 6206371 | NCBI WGS metagenome assembly JAAGKN01 (sample SAMN11533720, study PRJNA540317) | gut metagenome | isolation source: fecal pellets from male and female animal of same cohort | host: Peromyscus leucopus | place: USA:CA | collected 2017 | reverse complement strand
CATTTATTTATGAAAGCTACTTATTGAAATGTTGCAGCCGGCAGGAGGTGTAATCTTGTCTTTCTTGCATCTATCTACGATATGGCTGATTCTTGCAGGCGTGGACGGATGCGATGAAAACATCTGTTGCAGACCATTTGAACCGGAAGTGCCTTCCATGGAGCCTAACTTGGAGAAAGCCATAGCCATAGACCATGGATTCTTTCCGTGGCTTTTCAAAAAGTCGTATCCGTAGTCGTCGGCATTACTTTCCTGTTTTTGTGAGTATCTGGCTGAGAGCAGGCTCTGTCCTATCTGAGAGAGTTGGGAATTAGTGAGGGCTGCTGCTGTGGCGCTTGTGGATCCTATGCCGTCAAGCACAGCCGACTGGAGAAGTGCCTGCTGGAACGCCTTGCGCGTGTCTTTATGTGCCACATGTCCTATTTCATGACCAATCACTCCGAGCACTTCATCATCGGTCATTCTGTCCATGAGTCCGGAATATACCCTCACACTGCCGTCGGCACAGGCGAAAGCGTTGACATCGTTCGTGAGATAGACCTTGAAATTGAGAGGAACACCATCTACGGAATTCAGTCCGGATGTGAGTTTACGAAGCCTCACTGTATAAGGATTGTTTTCCGGAGCCACCTTGTTCTGACGATCGGAATAGGCTATGTATTCCCCGACGTAGCTTCTGATGTCGGAATCGGAGATTGTGGCGGCCTGAATAGCCTTGGAGGCACCGCTCATCAGAGAGTCCATATTCATTCCCGATGTGGAGCATCCTGTGAGACATAAAGAACATATTGCCAAGAGGGCGGGATAGAAAGCCCGGAGAAATTTTGTCATGACTAAATTTTTATGGGTTATACAATTTTTGTAAGAAAAATGTTGCAGTAAAAAGAGTATTACTCAACTATTGTCTTTATACATGATAAAACGGTAATCCGTGAAAATAGTTGTTTTGGATGTGTTTACGGGGGAAATAATGTTAAAATAAGTAAATGAAGAGTCGTTGGCAATGTAAGTGTGTTATATAAGTAGCTTTCAAAAAAACAAAGCTACTTATATTGATTATTATTATATGGCGTCGTATGACGTCGCCGCTATGAATAACACTAAAGACAATTAATTATGGATTACGAACAGATTATTAAATCAACACCGGTTGTACTTGTGGAATTTTATGCCACATGGTGTCCTCATTGCAAAAGAATGATGCCGATAGTGGAGCAGGTAAAGGAATTGCTTTCGGGTTCTGTCGACATTTACCAGTTTGACATAGATGAAAATGAAGAGGCAGCGGAAAAGCTTGATGTCTCTTCAGTGCCGACCTTTATTGTCTACAAGAACGGGGAAGAACAATGGAGACAGAGTGGAGAGCTTGACGGTCAGGAGCTTCTGTCGAGAATACAGGCTTATCAATAAATACAAGTCTGTTTCATGACGGATGATTTGGCGCAATTGAAAAAAGATCTGGAGAAAGAACAATGGCAGAATATAACGGACATACACTGGCATGTGACTACCTGGAAGCTTTGGGTGTGCCACATACTTCCAAGTATACCAACAGCAGATTCGACGGTATGCCGTTTCATACGGTGTTCGGTCTGACAAAGTTGCTTGAGGAATATGGGGTAAGGTCGGAAGGGTATTATCTGGAAGACAAGCATGAATTGAGAAACCTGACTCCGCCGTTTCTTGCTGTCACTCCGGCAGGAATTGTCATTGTGACTGCTTTAAGTAACGGAGAGGTGGAATATCTCACTCAGGGTATGCCGGAAAAGATTCCCGATGATGAATTCTTCAAGGTTTGGAACGGTAATGTTTTGGTGTCTTATCCATCTCCGGATTCAAAGGAGCCCGGTTATGCGCTTCATTCAAGAATCGACCTTTTTATGAGGGCGAAAAAATGGGTGTTGGCATTTTGTGTGGCTGTTTTATTCTGTTATTTCTTCATTACCCGGAGGTTATATTCCGACATATCTACCATTTTGCTTTGTGTCATCGACTTCCTTGGGATATATTTCACATATATGCTCGTTCAGAAGTCGGTGAATATACATAGCCGAACTGCCGATAGAGTTTGTGGAGTGCTTCAGGAGGGTGGATGCGACAGCATCCTGTCGATGAGTGCATCCAAGTTTTTCGGTATTTTCGGATGGAGCGAAGTGGGATTTTCATATTTCTCCGTGAGTCTTATTGCGATATTGCTTTTCCCTGAGACATTGCCTTCCCTTGCGTTATGCAATCTATGTTGCCTTCCGTTCACATTCTGGAGCATCTGGTATCAGAAATTCAAAGCCCACCACTGGTGCACTCTATGTGTATGTGTGCAGGCTTCTCTCTGGCTGTTGTTCTTCTGTTATTTGTTTGGCGGATGGCTGAGACTTGCTTTCCCTGTCAAATTCTCGTTTATTGTTCTGGGCTTCACATATGTGGCAGTGATGCTCGGCATTAATGCGGTGATGCCACTTATAGAGAAACCAGACGCAAAAGAAGAGGAAAAATGAAAACACCGAAGATAATCAAGAAACCGGAGCTTAAGTCTGCTGTAAAATTAAGCGGACTTGAGCTTAATGGGTTCAGATTCGACATCAAACATACCGTTCTCACCCCTGAGCTTCTGGAAAAGATGGCGGCTGATAGAAAACGTTAAAAATCAATACATAGAAATCTCAAAACATTTGAATTATGAAAAAGTTCTTTTCTTATCTTATGCTGGGTCTGATGGCTTGTCTTTCACTTGCCAGCTGTTCTGACGACGATGATGAAGTCGTAGTCTCTTATGAAGAGCTTCCCTCCGCAGCGAAGATCTTCCTGAAAGAGTTTTATCCCGGGGATAAGACAATGCGGGTAGAGCGTGAAGGAAAACATGCCGGCACGCAATATGATGTAAAATTATCCAGTGGAACGGAAATTGAATTCAACCGAGAGGGGGAATGGATCAGTGTTGACGCACCGACAGGAGGTTCTGTTCCATCCGCGCTGGTTATAAATCCGATATCCGAATACGTTGCAGTTAATTATCCGAATAACGAAATAGAGGGTCTTTCAAAAGAGATTTATGGATTTGAAACAGATCTTTCATCAGGGGTAGACCTTATGTTTGATTTTGAAGGAAAATTCCTGAAAGTTGATAAAGACTGAAACTACAGAAATAAACAAAAACGACGTCTTCCGTTGACGCCGTTTTTGTTTAGAAGGAAAAAATTATTACTTTTAAGGTAAAAATAAAGAAATGGATAATCTGAAATATACACCTGAACACATAACGCATCTTGGGGAAGACGAGGTTTTCGTGTTTGGAAGTAATCTTGCCGGGCAACATTTGGGCGGTGCAGCAAGAACAGCAGTAAAGCTGTTTGGTGCTAAGATGGGACAAGGAGTCGGAATGCAGGGTCAATCATACGCTATCCCAACTATGCAAGGTGGAGTGGAAACCATAAAACCATATGTGGATGATTTCATTGACCTTGCCAGAGAATGGGATCAGACCACCTTCTATGTCACACGTATCGGATGCGGCATAGCGGGATTTTCGGATAAAGATATCGCCCCGCTTTTCGATGAGGCTTACGATCTTTACAATGTAAGATTGCCTAAATCGTTTGCTGAAATCATACGCAGACGCAGAAAAGAGCGTGCAGATTCCTGAAATATGCCGCTCTAAAGAGTTACTCCGGTCTTGAAGATCGCTATTTCCTTTGCATTCCGGTTTTCATTTCCAGACCTTTCGCCGTTGGCGGTGGCAAGCAATTTCAGGATCAGCCTGTCAAGAACTTTCTGCATGCTGTCATCTTCCACAAGAGTGCCGGCATTGAAATCAATCCATCTTTGTTTCCTTTCAGCAAGATCAGAATTTGTTGAAATTTTAAGGGTAGGCACTATAGTTCCGAAAGGGGTTCCCCTTCCGGTTGTGAACAATACAATCTGACATCCTGAGACTGCGAGAGCGGTAGAAGCCACAAGATCGTTTCCGGGAGCCTGAAGAATGTTGAGCCCGTTTCTTTTTATGGTCTCTCCATACTTGAGAACATCGACTATAGGCATTGTCCCACCTTTCTGCACACATCCCAAAGATTTTTCTTCCAGTGTGGTTATTCCTCCGGCCTTATTTCCCGGAGAGGGATTTTCGTAGACAGGCATTCCGGAAGCCCGGAAATAATCTTTAAAGCCATTTATCAGAGAGACCATGTTGTCGAAGATGCATTTGTCCGAGGCTCTGTTCATAAGCAGTTGCTCGGCACCAAACATCTCGGGCACTTCAGTGAGCACGGATGTTCCGCCGTGTCGTATAATCCAGTCGGAAAAAGCACCCAAAAGCGGATTTGCCGTTATACCTGACAAACCGTCTGAGCCTCCGCATTTCAGTCCGATGCGAAGGAATGAGACCGGCATGGGCGACCGGGAGTCTTTGTTCATTACTGAAGTGAGCTCTTTGCCAAGCCTTATACCTTCCTCTATTTCATCATCCACTTCCTGGGATATGAGAAATCTGACGCGACTTTCATCATAGTCACCCATAGCTTCACGAAGCATCGGGAGCTGATTGTTCTCGCATCCGAGTCCTACCACCAGCACGCCGCCTGCATTGGGGTGTTTCGCAAGCGCGGCAAGGACGTTCCGGGTGTTTTTGTGGTCGTCTCCGAGCTGAGAGCACCCATAGTTGTGGGAAAGCACGCAGACATCGTCGATTCCTGACATATCTGCAGATTCCTTTATCCCGGCTGCTATCTCATTTGCAATGCCGTTGACACATCCTACGGTAGGAATGATCCATAATTCATTTCTGATGCCTGCATCTCCGTTTTTCCGTCTGTAGCCCATAAATGTGACATTATCAACAGCAGGTGTGAATTTTACGTCCTCTTTTTCCCAGATATAGTCCTTGTTTTCATCAAGCGACGTGTGCAGATTATGAGAATGTATCCATTCACCGGGCAATATGTCTTCGGTCGCCACTCCTATGGGATTTCCGTATTTGACTACCTTCTCACCGCATAAGATTCTCTTTAATGCGAATTTATGACCGTAACTTATATCCGACAAGATGTCGATCTGCAGACTGTTGACCGATACGGTTTCCCCATTTTTTAAGCCTTTCGGGTCAATGACCACAGCTACGTTGTCGTTTCCGTTTATGAGTAAAAAGCGTTTCATACGTGTTGCTGTAAAAAGTTTTTGATAGCGCGTTCCATCCCTTTGTCTTTGATCGCAACCAGATATTCAGCCACCTTGTCTGACAACCCGGGAACCTCGGTATCGAAGTTTTTCGAGAAGACTTTTCCGTCTCCAAGAATCTTTTTAACAGTCGAGACGAGGTCATTGCCGTTCCATATAGAGTGAATGAAATCTATGGCAGATGTGGTGTCGGAGGGAGTGAATCCGGAATCTGGAGAATAAAGGGCAAGCAAAGATGCCAGCGTAAATAGCTCATATTCTGCAAGACTGCCAAACCTATCGTAGTAATCCTTTACGGTTATGTAATTTCTTACTTCCCATTTGGAGATGGAATTCAGAGCTATCGATTCAAGCAGATGCCTTATGTATGGATTCAGAAAACGTTCGAGAATGCCTTTCGTAAAGTCTTCCAGTTCATCACGGTCTCCGTCAATCACCGGTAGCACTTCGCTTCTCACCATTCTGTTTATAAACGTATTTATATCACTGTTGCCGAATGCCTCGACCACAGTGCTGCATCCCATAAGAAGAGATAGAGCCACCATGCCTGTGTGTGACCCGTTTAGAATCCTTACTTTTTTATCGCGGAACTCTTTGATGGTATCCACAAATCTCACATTAAGGGCGGCATCATGCAAAGGCAGTTCTTTTTTCAGTTTTGCCGCTTTTCCGCCACCTATCACCCAGAGATTGTAGAGTTCTCCTTTCACTATTGCATTGTCGTCAAATCCTATTGCTTTTTTTTCTTCGTCCGGATTGGCGGGGGCGCCTGACACGATACGGTCTACGAGAGTGTCAACAAACGTACACGACTCTTCAATCCAGGAAATGAAATCCTCTCCTAATCCGGCTTCGGTGGCATGTGTAATGACTATATCCCTAAGTTTTGTGCCATTGTCTTCTATAAGTTCACACGGGATGAAGAATAACCCTTTTTCTCGATTTCCGTTGAAGTGGAGGAAACGTCTCCAAAGTAGATTCGTGATTTTACCTGGAAAAGAGGAGGGAACAGCTGCCGACACATCATCCTTTTCATATCTTATGCCGGCTTCTGTGGTGTTTGAGATCACGAACCGGAGGTCATCGGATAGAATTAACTTTTCATAGAGTGCGTGATTCTCAAGGGAGAAAGCACATTCTACTGATTTTATAAGCCTTGGTTCTCTCTTGGGCTCACCTTTTTCTATCCCTTCGAGAATTACGTGATAAAGACAATCCTGATTGTTGAGAGTGTCGATCACGGAATTGTTTCCTATCCGAGGCTTTACTATGGCAATACCACAGTCTGTTTTCCCTTTTTCATTTGCCACATCGATCATCCAGTCGGCAAAGGCACGAAGGAAATTTCCTTCACCAAACTGCAATACCTTTATGGGTCTGCTTTCCCGTTCTACGGTTGTATTGTTCAATACTCTGGTCATGGTTGTGGTTCGTTATCGTATATTGTTGTATGATTATTGACAGTTGAATGAATTACGGTATTTTTGCGGTGAGCACCCCACATGGTTTCTGAAAAGACGGGAAAAATAAGAAGGGTCGTCATAACCGAGAGAATAAGAGATTTCCTTCACGGGTGTTCTTTCTGTGGCAAGGATAAACTGTGCGCGTGTCATTTTTTTCTCAATAATGAAATGCATCGGAGTGGATCCCACTTCATTCTTGAAGAGCCTTATGAAATGATCTGTCGACAGGCAAGCCGCTTCAGCCAGTTCCTCCACACGTATTGCTTCCGACATCTTGTCTTCGATAAATTCCATTGCCATGCGTATGCTTCTGTTGGAAGTCTGATATTTCGGTTTCGCCATTCTAACGAATCTTGACATCAGCTGATATATGATACCTTTGGATTCGAGACGGTCGAACAAAGGCCGTTCACGGTTCAGCCTCACACATTCTATAAGGGAATGCTTATTGTCGTAGATCTTCGGGTTCGGGTTTTTCAACGCCATTGCGCTGTTGTTGTCGCAAAGCGACTTGAAAATAATGCCGTCGATTTCCATAGCCGGAATCTCGAACGGGAATTCAAGGTTGCCGATAATGTCCTGACTTGATATTGCGTCAGCATATATGTGGACATAGTAATGCTCGAAATATCCCGTACAGATATTCGTGTGCTGGGTGAAAGCTGGTATAATGTATAGATTTCCCGGAGTGAGGGCCTGTAATCCTGATTTGAAAAGAATCTCAGCCGACCCTCCTGTCACAAGATATATACGTGTGAACGGACTGCTGACGTTCCGGAAATTCCAGTCGCCATTGTGAATTGCGAGCCCTACGTTCAGCATCATCAGATCGTTGAGAGTGTCGAGTGTTTTCATATGTATGCAAAGTAAATATATTTCTACGACCCGACCAAAATATATCTGGGCTAATATCGATTTTGTCCTATATATAAACAGAATAATCCAATGAGAAGGCTTATTATCTCATTAACTTTGCAAAAAATAACCAACTTCATAAAAAAGTTATGAGATATCATGAAATAGGAAAAACGGGAATGAAAGTATCGGAACTCAGCTTTGGCGCCTCGTCGTTGGGAGCAGTGTTTCACGAAATAAATGAGTCAAGGGCTATGGAGGCTGTATCTGTGGCTATCGACTGCGGAATGAATTTTATCGATGTTTCTCCCTATTATGGGCATTATAAGGCGGAGACTGTTCTTGGCAAGGCGCTTGTCGGCATTCCAAGAGATAAATATTATCTTTCTACAAAAGTAGGACGATATGGAGAAAACGGAGTCAATACATGGGACTATTCAGCCAGACGTGCAAAAGAAAGTGTCTATGAAAGCATGGATCGTCTTGGAATCGATTTCATCGACCTTATCAATGTGCATGATATAGAATTTGCCGATCTTGACCTTGTGGTGAATGAGACTCTGCCGGCATTGGTGGAATTGAAAGAAAAAGGGATAGTGGGACATGTCGGTATTACGGATCTTCAGCTTGAGAATCTGAAGTGGGTTATTGACCATGTTCCGGAGGGCACTGTGGAAAGTGTGCTCAATTTTTGCCATTACACTCTCAACGATGACAAATTGAATGATTTTATAGATTATTTCGAATCGAAAGGGATAGGAATCATCAATGCGTCGCCATTCTCAATGGGTCTGCTCACGAGGCGAGGCGTGCCGTCGTGGCATCCGGCACCGGCGCCCCTTGTTAAGGCTTGCATAAAAGCTGCTGAACACTGTGAGGCAAAAGGATGTGCAATCGAGGAACTTGCCATACGTTATTCTGTAAGCAATCCGAGGATTGCCACGACTTTGTTCAGTTCGGCAAATCCCGACTCCGTACGCAGAAATGTTGCTGTGCTTGACAAGGTTGTGGATATGGAGCTTGTGGAAGAGGTTAGAGACATAATCGGGGATCAGTTCCGTGTGAGCTGGGCAAATTCTTAATAATTGCAGATATCTGGTTTATGACGGATTATTGTATAATAGATGCCCATGCGCATCTTTGGCTTAAGCAGGATGCTGTGGTGAACGGTAAAATAGTGAGACAGCTACGCGACGGCAGATGTGACTTTATGGGAGAGGAACGTCAGATGTTACCTCCGTTTATGATTGACGGAAAAAACTCAGCAGAGGTTTTTTTGTCGAATATGAACTATGCAAGGGTTTCGGCAGCTGTAATAGTTCAGGAATTTATCGACGGAAATCAGAACGAATACCTTAAAGAGGTATCGGAAAAGTATCCCGACAGATTTTTCGTGAATGGAATGCCGGATTATCAGAAGGAGGATTTGCAGGGTCAGGTTTCTGCTCTTTTGGATTCCGGATTCCGGGGCATCACATTGCCTGCCCATCGTCTTCCGATTGGAGAGGTGGATAGGGTTCTGCTTAATTCGGAAAGGATGATGGCGATGTTTAAGGAAATGGAACGTCGCGATGCAATTCTGACAGTGACACTCGCCGACGGCGACGTTCAGGTGGGCGAAATGAAAGAGGTGATTGAGGAATGTCCGGATTTGCGTATCGCTATCGGGCATTTCGGAATGGTCACCAGAGAGGGTTGGCTCGAACAGATAAAACTTGCAAGATATAAGAATGTATATGTGGAATCGGGGGGGATAACCTGGCTTTTCAACGATGAATTCTATCCGTTTGACGGCGCGGTGAAGTCAATCAGGACCGCGGCTGATCTTGTGGGTATTGAAAAACTTATGTGGGGATCTGATTATCCCCGGACCATAACAGCCATTACTTACAGAATGTCGTACGACTTTGTCATTAAGTCCGGACTGCTCACAGACGGGGAGAAGGAAGCGTTTCTCGGTGCGAATGCCTGCGGATTTTATGGAATAGACAATCCGGTTGTATTGCCATATATAAAAAACATGTCGGAATGAAAAAAAGGAAAGAATATACGGTTTTGCTGGCACTTGTGATATGCCTGTTTTTTGTGTGGGCGATCAGTGCCAATCTTCTGCCCACTATGATACGTCAGCTCATGAAGACGTGTGAGCTGACACCATTTGAGGCATCATTCACAGAGACCGCCTATTGGCTTGCGTATTTCATATGCCCGATTCCAATAGCGATGTTTATGAAGCGCTACACGTATAAGGCGGGAATAATTTTCGGACTTCTGATGGCTGCAGCCGGTGCGTTGCTCTTTTTCCCGGCTTCAGAGCTTAAGGAATACTGGTTTTATTTGTTGGTATTTTTTATCATCGCCACCGGAATGTGTTTTCTTGAGACTGCCGCTAATCCGTATGTGAGGGTGCTCGGAGATCCGTCTACGGCACACCGGCGTCTGAATCTTGCACAGTCGTTCAACGGACTTGGAGCGTTCATAGCGGCAATGTTTCTCAGTAAGATTATACTGAGTGGATATTCATATACGCGGGAGACTTTGCCGGCGGATTATGACGGAGGCTGGGAGCGATATATCCAGGTTGAGACAGAAGCTATGAAGGGTCCCTACATAGGTCTTGCTCTTGTGCTTGTGCTGATAGCGGTCATATTTGTTTTCTATAAATTTCCGCGCCTGGAAGAAGAGAAACATGACTCAGGCGAAAAGCTTATAAATTTCGGTGTATTCAAAAAATCGAATCTTAGAAACGGAGTTATCGCACAGTTTTTCTACAATGGAGGTCAGACGGCTATCAACAGCCTTTTTCTCGTGTATTGCTGTTCTTACGTCAATATAAGCGAATCGGAGGCGACAACACTTTTCGGAATATATATGCTTGCATTCCTGTTGGGTCGATGGTCTGGAACCTGGCTGATGTCATATTTCAAGCCACAGAAACTGACCATGCTCTATTCTGTAGTGAATCTGCTGCTTTGCGGGCTCGTGGTGGCGATAGGAGGCACGGTTGGAATCTATATCATGATTGCCATTTCTTTTTTTATGTCGATCATTTATCCAACACAGTTCTCACTTGCCCTCGTGTCACTTGGAAAGGACACGAAGAGCGGGTCGGCATTTCTTGTCATGGCGATCATCGGTAATGCCTGTCTGCCACAGCTTACGGCTTATTTTATGATGCTGAACCCGGTGTGGTATCATATTGCCTATATTGTCCCGATGATTTGTTTCGGAGTATGTGCTTGGTATGGATATAGCGGATATAAAGTGAGAAACTGACGATTTTGAAAGCTACTTATAAATAGAAAATTATGATTTCAATACAGATAAAAGAAAAAGAAAAAGTTGAGGTGGTAGAATCAGCAAAACCGGTCAATAATCCTGACTGCGTATTGATAAAGATCGGTTATGTGGGATTTTGCGGATCCGACCTCAACACATATCTCGGAAAGAATCTTCTTGCCATTTCTCCGGTAATTCCGGGTCATGAGATAGGTGGGACGATTGAGGAGATAGGAGAGAATGTGCCACAAGGACTTTTCCAAAAGGGAATGAATGTTACTGTGAATCCTTACACAGCTTGCGGGAAATGCAGTTCCTGCAGAAAGCGTAGACCGAATGCATGCCGCGACAATGAGACCCTTGGAGTGCAGCGCAACGGGGCAATGTCGGAATATATATCAGTGCCCTGGGAGAAAGTTGTTCCTGCCGAAAGACTTGGACTGAAGGAATGTGCTCTTATCGAGCCGATGAGCGTGGGTTTCCACGCAGTGGCAAGAGGAGAAGTCACTGACAATGACACGGTGATGGTGTTAGGATGCGGAATGATAGGTCTTGGCGCGATAGTCAGGGCATCCTTGAGGGGTGCGGACGTCATAGCCGTGGATCTTGATCCTGTCAAACTTGATCTTGCAAAGAGAATGGGAGCCCGTTTTGTTCTTGACTCATCTTCTCCGGAATTCCATTCAAAGCTTTCAGAGCTGACAGATGGAAACGGTCCCGACGTTGTGATAGAGGCTGTCGGTTCGGCTGCCACTTATGTGATGGCTGTTGAAGAGGTTGCTTTTTCAGGGAGAGTTGTATGTATCGGCTATGCCCCGGCTCCCGTCACATTCCAGACCAAGCTGTTTGTTCAGAAGGAACTTGACATAAGAGGATCACGCAACGCACTTCCTGAAGACTTCGATGCTGTTCTGAAATATATGAAACGAGGGGATTGCCCGGTCGATTTGCTCGTGTCGGGAATTGTAAAGCCTGAAGATGCCGGAAATGCTCTTCATGACTGGAATAATAACCGGGGTAAAGTGTTCAGGATTCTTGTTGATTTCACCGGGAAATGACTAAATATATGGAAAAAGAGGGTTATCCGGTAAGGATGTACGGACGTCCTGCGAAAAGATATTGTCAGGTTCTTGAAATCTCGGACAAACCAGATCTTATAGCCCGTTATAAGGAGTGCCATTCAGAAGAAAGCCACTGGAAGGAGATCAGAGACGGTATTAGATCTGTAGGGATTCTTGAGATGGAATTATACATCCATGGCAACAAGGTCTTTATGATTGTAGACACAGAGATCGATTTTGAATGGAACGAGGCGATGAAACGACTGTCTACACTTCCCCGTCAGGCAGAATGGGAGGCATTTGTGTCGGAGTTGCAGGAGTGTGATCCTGACGCCACGTCAGATCAGAAATGGGAACTTATGGAGCGAATGTTTTATCTATATGATTAATAGACAAAGAGTATTGGTATAAAATATGCGATATTTGAAAAGTATTGTCATGGTGTGTCTGATGGGTATGCAATGCCATCAGGCACATTGTGCGTCTGATGTTTATAAGAATTATGGTGATAGACTTGAGGTGACGGTGAGCGATGGAAATCTGACACTGACACCGATGGACGATAATGCCATAAGGGTAAGATTCAGTTACGCTTCGCCGGAAATGCCGGAATGGGTATACATAAATGAAAAGGATGTGAAGTATGATGTCTCCGAGACTGGAGACAAAATAATAATGAAACTTCCCCGGATAAAGGCGGTGGTGGATAAGAACACGGGCAGGATTGATTATTATTCTGCAGACGGGAAACTGATATTGTCTGAATCGGTGAGAAATCTTACTGCTTCTGATGTGCAGGGTGTACCAACCTATATCGCCACGCAGGCGTATGAGTCGCCAGACGATGAATCTCTGTTCGGACTCGGTCAGTTTCAGGATGGAATCCTTGATGTGAAGGGTCTCGAAAGAAGACTGACCCAGGTCAATACGCAGATAAGTGTTCCGATGATTGTCTCAAACAAAGGTTACGGTGTGTTATGGAACAATTATGGTATGACTGAGTTCAATCCGTCGACGGAATGTGTGAAACTTGTCAAGACCGCTGCTGTCGGGAATAAGGAGGCTGTCAATGTTACTTCTACGGAAGGCGGAGCGGTAGAGATTCGCGAAAGCAATGAATTCTCGGGTAAACTTAGTGTGCCTGAAGCGGGCAGCTATTCGATTATGCTTGATGTGGGGCAGTCAATGGCGAGAAAACATGATCTTTCAATAGGAGACAAGAAAGTGTTTTCAATAAGCAATGTCTGGTTGCCTCCTACAACATCGGGGATTGTGTATCTTGAAAAAGGGGAGTATCCGGTCAGGGCTAAACTTGAGAAGAATGACACCCCTCGTGTCTTTATCCGTAAGGTTGACAATACTACAACATTCAGATCTCCGGTTTCGGAGTGTGTGGACTATACTGTTATGGCAGGGTCGCCGGATGAGGTGATATCCTCTTACAGAGATCTTACCGGAAAAGTACCGTTGATGCCTGAATGGGCATTGGGCTATATTCATTGCCGTGAGCGTTTCCACAATCAGGATGAACTTCTTTCAACCGCGGCAAGATTCAGGAAAGAGCATGCTCCGGTCGACATTATGGTCCAGGACTGGCAATATTGGGGAAAATACGGATGGAATGCTATGACATTCGATGAGTCGAACTATCCTTCACCGAAAGAGATGACAGACAGCCTTCACGCAATGGATTTGCGACTTATGGTGTCGGTGTGGTCTAAGATCGATCCGGCATCTGAGGTGGGAAAGCAGATGCAGGAGAAAGGTTATTTCATTCCGGGAACATCGTGGGTGGATTTCTTCAATCCCGAGGCTGCAGATTTCTATTGGGATAATTTCAGCAACAGGCTGTTGCTGCCTTATGGCATCGACGCATGGTGGCAGGATGCCACGGAGCCGGAGAACGATGATCTCAGAGGAAGAAAAATAGCTGGAGGCAGTATCCCGGGAGAAATGTATAGGAATACTTTCCCGCTTTTGGTAAACAAGACCGTCTACGAAGGGTCAAGAAAAGATATGCCGGAAAAGAGGACCATGATTCTCACAAGGAGTGCCTTCCCTGGCATGCAGAGGTATGCCACTGCCACATGGTCGGGAGACGTGGGCTGGGACTGGGATGCCTACCGTAGGCAGATTGTTGCCGGACTTGGAATGTCTGTCACTGGTCAGCCTTGGTGGACGTATGATGCAGGTGGTTTCTTCCGTCCGGGCAACCAGTATGAATCAAAAGACTATCATGAACTAATGATGCGTTGGATTCAAACTTCCGTGTTTCTTCCGATGATGAGGGTGCATGGTTATATGACTGATACGGAATACTGGAAGTATGGTGACAAGGTGAGTGAGCTGGTGAAAAAAGCTTTGGCATTGCGTTATAGTCTTCTGCCATATATTTACTCTGAAAATGCAGGTGTAAGTTTCGATAATGCTACGATTCTCCGTCCGTTGGTGATGGATTTCAGCAATGATTCCACGGCATTGAAACTTAAATATGAATATATGTTCGGACCATCTTTGCTTGTATGTCCGGTTGTGGAGCCGGGAATCAAGAAAATGAAAGTCTATTTGCCGCATGTGGAGGGTGAATGGTATTCATTTGCCTCGTCCTTACCGGTAGGTACTTCGGGCTGGATAGAAGAAAATATTTCAGAGGATGCTATTCCGGTTTATGCAAGGGCAGGAAGTATAATTCCGCTTGCCACCGATTCTCCGGAATCTGCACGCGAGGCGTTGACGGCGCCGTTGAAGATAATTATATATCCGGGGGCTGATGGAAAGTTTACTCTTTATTGTGACGACGGAGTGACGTATGATTATGAAAAAGGTGAATACTCACGGATAAATCTTGCATGGGATGATTCTTTATCCGTATTGACAATTTCAGCCATGGATGGCAAATATGAAGGTATGCCGAAGTATAGAGATATCGAAATTGTTAAGATGTCGCAAAACGGAGACGGACAGGATATCCAAAGAATAAAATATAAAGGGAAAAAGACTAAGGTCAGGTTTAAAAACTGAAGGTTAGAGCAAAGTGGTTTTGCAAATGATATTGGATAACCCTGCATAAAACGGAATCGTTTATAGCGGCTATATCAGGAGCAGTATGGAATTTTATGTTCATGCTGCTCCTTATTGTCGAAAATGTGCTATAAATTCCCAAAATAGTTATATTGGAATTGCGTTAATAGTATTAATTTTGCAATAGTTTGAATAACCGGATAACATGAAGCTCGGGAAATTATAAATTTTCGTCTCATCATTAGTTTGTTTTTCTGTTGCAGAGAATTATGTTTTACAGAGAATGAAACTGACGAAGTGATTATGACGGAATAGTCTGAATTGACTGTGGCTTCGGTTGTGCGTATAATAAAATAAAAAGAAATTAATAGGTAAGTGGATTTTTCCATGAATAACATAATTTCCATGAAGAACATAAAGTGCTGAATAAATTAAGTAAGTAGGAGTATGTGAAAGAGAGTGGTAAAGCCACTCTCTTATTTATTTAGTCATTATGAAAGGTTATAATTGTCATATTATCACCTTTATACGGGATAAGTATCCAATTATCCTATATTATTACAAATGTGTTTTTGCATAAAAAAATAATACAATCAGGTTTCGAAATAATGAAGGAAGAGTTAGATTATACGGTGTTTTTTTGTAATCTTTGTGAATTGGATTTTTTTCATCCAATTCACAAATTTATTATTTTGATTATCCATAAATCAATTGCTGCCAGATTGTCAGGGACGTTACATTAGGCATGTGTCAGGCTTTGTCGAGGGCTTGGGAAAGATCGGCGATGATATCGTCGATATGTTCGGTGCCGATGCTCAGACGCACTGTGGCAGGAGTGATATGCTGGTCGGCAAGCTCCTTTGGCGACAGCTGTGAATGCGTTGTGGTGTAGGGATGTATGGCTAAGCTTTTCACATCTGCCACGTTTGCGAGAAGTGAGAATATCTCAAGAGAATCAATAAATTTCCATGCTTCTTCCTGTCCTCCTTTTATTTCAAAAGTGAAGATGCTTCCGGCTCCTTTGGGGAATAGCTTTTGATAAAGTTTGTGGTCGGGATGGTCAGGAAGAGAAGGATGGTTCACTTTTACTACTTTGGGATGTCGGGAAAGGAAGTCGACCACTTTCAAGGCATTTTCAACATGCCTTTCGATTCTAAGAGAGAGAGTCTCGACGCCCTGAAGAAGAATAAAGGCGTTGAAAGGTGAAATCGTGGCTCCGGTGTCGCGCAAAAGGACAGCCCTTATTCTTGTGACGAACGCAGCCGGACCTGCCACATCAGCAAACACAGCTCCGTGATAACTCGGGTCGGGTTTGGCAAGGGTTGGGAATTTGTCGGCGTTTGCTTTCCAGTCGAATCTTCCGGAATCAACAATCACACCGCCGAGAGATGTGCCGTGGCCTCCAAGAAATTTTGTGGCTGAATGGACCACTACGTCTGCTCCATGTTCGATAGGGCGTATTAGATATGGAGTGCCGAACGTATTGTCTACGATAAGAGGAATGTTGTGACGATGCGCAATCTCCGAAAGAGCATCCAGGTCGGTTACATCGGAATTCGGATTGCCGAATGTTTCGACAAACAGAGCCTTTGTGTTAGGTTTGATTGCATTTTCCACGGCATCGAAGTCACGTGGATTTACAAAAGTGGACTCTATGCCACGCGGTTGTAAAGTATGTGAGATCAGATTGTATGAACCTCCATATATATTGTCGGCGGCTACTATATGGTCTCCGTTTTGCAGAATGTTTTCAAGAGCATAGGCAATGGCAGCGGCACCACTCGCCACGGCGAGACCGGCAACACCCCCTTCGAGGGCTGCGACTCTTTCTTCAAGCACACTTTGGGTGGAGTTTGTGAGACGCCCGTAAATGTTTCCGGCATCACGAAGTCCGAAACGGTCTGCCGCATGTTGGGAGTTGTGAAATACGTAAGAAGTGGTCTGATAGATGGGTACTGCACGGGCATCGGTTGCAGGATCAGGAGTTTCTTGTCCCACATGAAGCTGTAGGGTTTCGAAGTGTAGATTTCTTTTTGTCATAATATGATCTGTTTTAGTGTTTATTCCTTTTTGATTTTATGGTGCAAAGTTATATGTGTAAAAATTATATTCCAATATATTTGTTAAAGATGGAAAATAATTCTAAATTTGAAGTATTTTTGATATAAAATATACTGAGGATTGAACTTTTATGTTTGCCTGACAGAATAAACCACTATAAAGAATAATGACAAATAATTTAGATGAGACCGACATCCGCATATTGGGATGTCTTCAGGAGAATTCAAGACTTACCACAAAAGAGCTTGCCTCGAAGATTCATCTTTCAACAACGCCAACTTTTGAGCGGGTAAAACGGCTTGAGAAAGAAGGGTATATAAAGAAATATATGGCATTATTGGATGCCGAGAAACTGGATTGCGGTTTTATGGCGTTCTGTTATCTGAAAATGAAGCAGCACACATATGAAAACAGCATCCGGATAATGGATGCTGTGAAGGATATAGAAGAGATTGCGGAATGCTACAACATATCGGGAGATTACGATTTTCTGCTTAAGATATATGTTTCGGATATGAAAGAATATCAAAAATTTATATTGAGGATATTGGGAGACCTGGATTGTATCGGGTCGTTGAGCAGCTCATTCGTGCTCGGTGAGGTGAAAAATTCCCACCGAATTCCCCTTCCCGGTTAGGCAGGGGAAGGAGATTCTCTTTTCTTTTTGCCGATGTTGGTGATAGCCATGCCGGCTATTATTATCGCCATGGCTATGACCTGAATCCATTTCAGATGGTCTATGCCCATAAGAACGGCAGAGATTACTGCAAATACGGGCACGAGATACTGATAGAGAGAAACGAGTTCTGAACCGATGTTTTTTATTGCCGGCTGTGTAAGGAAGTAGGCAAGGAAAGTAGGGCACAGGAGAATAAATGCTATCTCGATCCATGGTACCGCCTCAGAGGTGTGCATGATTGGCATTTTATCGAATCCCGGCAGGAGAAGTAGTGCCGGAATGGCGCTGAACAGAAACACCCATCTAAGAAGACTCGATGGCGGATATTTATGACTCGGACCCTCAAGAATAACGAGATAGAACGCATAGCAAAGAGTGGAGGCAATGGCGAGGAGATCTCCAACAAGACTGTCGTTGCCCTTTGATCCGGCACTTCCAGCCACTATAACTATTACCGCTCCTGCAAACGACACTGCCACACCTGCATATTCAATCCATGAAGGACGGGAATGCCTGAAGAACACGTTGATAAGAATAACAAACATCGGCGGAAGGGTCATGATAATCGACACATCGATGGGGTTGGCAAATTTCAAAGATGTTACGAACAGATAAATGAACCCGAATAATCCTAAGAAGCCTCCGAGTCCGATTTTCAACCAGTCACTACGATCGATTCTTGTGCATTTCACAAACAGAGAGAAAACCCAGAACAGGGCGCAGCCGCCAATGAGTCTGACAACTGTCACACCTTCTGCGGTCATCCAGTCCGGAATAAGCGCTTTGGTCACGGAAACGTTGATGCCCCAGAATATGGATGCAAGAAGAATGCAGGCATTTCCGACAAGAAACGAACTTGATTTTATCGGAGTTTTGGAATTGTCGTTCATAAGACTTACGAATTAAGGTTTCAGAATAAAAACAACAATACTTTCTCCAAAGTTCCGAAAAAAAAGACTGCCTAAACTTGTTAGACAGCCTTATTGATGTAGCCTCTTGGAGGTTTGTCGGTTGATGATGCTTTATGAATTGGTTACCAGATGGAGTCGAGTATGCGATATTCCGCATTTTCCACTCCTGAAATAATGTTGTAGGGTTCTTTGGGGAATACGATGTTTGTAATCGCCATAGTGCCCTCAGCGTTAAGAATCTCTACAGAAGAACGGTCAACGAAAATGTGTAGTTCCATTGTGTCGTCTTCAGTGTTGAAAGGAGCGGAGATACTCGGAATTGAGAAAAGATTGTTGAAAGCGGAGACTCCCGTGGAGGAGGTTCTCTTTGCAATCATTTTTCCTGCAGAGGCGTTTACTTCTACCTCCATATATTCACCTGCATTGTTTGCAAGAGTGAAAGCCGAAGATTCATTAAGATTTATGGTGAATTTAAGTTCATAAGCATCGTTTGCTTCAATAATTCCACCGGTAGCAGGTTTCCATTCTCCTGCGATATCATCTAATTCATTTATCACTTTGGTGGCAAGTAGCGGGGTGCCGTTCACTTTTGTCAAAGACAGTTCTCTCGGCAGGGTCATTGCGGAACACCATGGTGTGGCAGGGACATCGTTTGCATAGTTCCAGTTGTTCATCCATCCAATCATCACCTTTCTGTCGCCGGGGAGATTGCTCCATGTCACACCTGCATAATTGTCTGCACCATAGTCAAGCCACAGAGGATAATCGAGCTCCATTGCCTTGAATTCTGTCCCATCGAAATCACCGATAAAATACTCTGTGCCGGAACCTCCGGCAGGACCTCCGGGATTGTTGCTGACAATGAGCACCCATTTTTCTCCTCCTTCATAAGGAAGCCTGATAAGGTCGGGACATTCCCATTGACCTATGTTGCTCCGGTGACTTGAAGAAGTGAATTCAGACAATTTCGTCCACTCTTTAAGATTCTCTGATCCCCAGAATTCAATACGGCAGCTCCATCCAAGGGCGAGACACATCACCCATCTGTGCGATTCCTCATGCCAGAACACTTTCGGATCGCGGAAATCACTAAGTTCGGTGTTCTTAATCACCGGGTTTCCCTCATACTGGGTGAATGTCATGCCTCCGTCTGAGCTGTAGGCAAGACATTGCTGTTGATGGTCGCTGCTTGCAGTATAAAAAGCAAGAATAGTGTTTTTGCCGAATCCAGCCACATTATCTTTATCGAGAATTGAACATCCCGAGAAGATATCTCCCCATTCATTGCGGACGATTGCCACATTCTTTTCGCTCCAGTGTACAAGATCGGAAGATGTGGCATGTCCCCAGCTCAGATTTCCCCATCCGTGTCCCTGCGGATTGTACTGGTAGTAGAGATGATATATCCCGTCAGCATACACCATTCCGTTGGGATCGTTTATCCAGTTTCGGGCGGGGGTGTAGTGGATTTGCGGACGATAAAGCTCGTTTCTTGACGACACTTCCTCCGGTTTCTCTCCCGGCTGTTCCGGCAGGTTCTCGTCGAGACGGGGAGGTTGTTCGTCAAATTTGGATTCTCCGCAGGCTGCCAGATAGAATGCCATGGCAAGACCTGTTATGATATTGTATGATTTCATATTTTTTTCTTGTAAATGATGTGTAAGAATTCTTTTTGATTCCAATAGATTGTTATCTTGTCTTAAGATATTCGATAGAATTCTTTGCAAGTTTCAACACATTTCCCTGATAGGGATTGTTTTTCGGATAAGCGGATATGTCGGAGGTGCCGTCGGCGTTTTTCATCGAGAATTCACAACCTCCGTTACCGATGCATATTATGGTTCCTTTGAAATCGGTGTCACCCTGTCTTGCTTCCCAAACGTTGAGCTGAGAAACCCAGTCGATCTGAGAGTCCCATGTGCCGAGAGGTATTATGCCATAAGTCTCGGTTATTGCATTGTAGCAAGCCTCTTCCTGATTGCCCATTCCTGTGATTACAGAGGGAAGGTTGAAGTAAAGGCAGTTGTGGTCTTCTGTCCATCCAGCTCCCTTGAATGCTATGAGTTTTGTGCGGTCGGTCACAATCACGTCCAGACCTTTGAAAATGGGATGGGTGGATGCATCTTTCTTGAAACGTCCGCCGGGGTTCAGCTCAACAGCCATCATCCATGTGTCGCCGTTCCAGCCGCCGCGTCCAAGTCCGATGGAACGGTCGTTGGTGCGGAGCATGTCAGTCTGAAGGCGACCGAGGGAGCCTATATAGGCTGTGGCGTGGCTCCATAGAAGCAGGTTGCCGCCGTTGGCATACCATTCTCGCACATACGGGGTGGCATTGCTGACTGTCTCGGGCATATTGAACACATCGTCCTCAGGTCTATCCTCGAGGTCGCGAAGCCAGAAGACAACACGGTAAGGATCAAGGACACCGACTGAATTTATGTCTCCGAAATAAATATATTTAGCTGTGGGATATTCGCTCTTGAGCCAAAGCCATGCACATGCCTCGTCATCGTCACCGTTTGCTATCAGTTCATTTTCTGTAGGATATTCGCTGAGGAAACCTACTGCGGTCTTGCCTATCTTTAGGGAACCAGTAGCCGGAAGAGATTTGCCGTCGGCATTGTTGGCTGTGACGGTTACATTCCATTCCTCACTATCTTTGACGTTTTCGATCAGATAAGATGTCGTATTTCCTGAAAGGGTTACATTCAGATTTCTTTCTCCGGCTTTTGCTGTGAAATATAGTTCGGAAGCGTCGTCCGACGGGGTCCATTCCACAAGCGCATCATAACCTGCATTCTCTTTTTCAATCTGAGTCATTACAATTCCCCCGACGGGAGATGCACCCTGACGGGTGTAGCTCTTAATGACCCCTTTTGAGAAGTTTGTGCCGTCGGTGAGCTTGAAAATATAGGTGTAGGGCACTTTGGTCTCTATGTTTCGGTGGGTGAAAGAGCCGGAAGTGCAGGTTTCTGACGAAACTATCTGTCCGTTTCTGACTACGGATACCTGTACATCCTCCCCTTGACGGGTTGACCAAGACCATACATAGTCATCGTTGACAAGATTTCCGGAGATTTCCTCCTGAGCCATAGGGGCAATGACGGGAGCGTTTATGTCGATATCTTTGTTCTGGCACGCCGTGAGAAACGCACCTGCGACAATAATTGCGGTATATTTGAAATTTATCATGATTCTTTGGTTAATAGTTTTTCTCAGCAATTGGGTTATTAGTTGTAGCCCTGGTTCTGAACATAAAGTCCGGGCACGTAATATAACTGATTATAAGGAATGGGATAGAATTCGTTTTTGCCGGGAGTGTAGCGGGCATCCTGATAATATTGTCCATAGCTTACACCGTCGTAGCTTGAATCTTTCTCTTTCTCGAAATAAGCGTTGAGCACTGTAGATGCTATTCCCCAGCGGCGAAGATCGAAATACCGGCTGCTTTCCATTGCCATTTCAAGGCGACGTTCCCAGCGGAGGCGCTCCCTTGCCTTCTCCTTGCTGCTGAAATCGGAAGAGGAATAGAGGGAAATCTGGATGAAATCGCGGGCATATGAGATGTGTTTGTCGACTGAGTTGGCAGCTCTCTGGCGAATTTCGTTTATGATTGAGCGGGCGTCTTCAAGTCTGCCAAGCTCTACAAGAGCTTCCGCTCTCATGAGCATCACGTCGGTGAAACGGAACACGTAGTCGTTCATTGCAAAAGCCTGCCATGACCCGTCGAAGGTCTCTCCCTTGCTTCTTTGTGGCACTTCTTTGAGAGAAGTGTAGAAGCCATATGTGTTCGGAGTCCTGGAGTTGCTTGTTGTCATCATGTATTCCGCCTCGTATTTATAAGGGAATGAAGGCATGCCGACAGTGTGGAACAAACGCGGATCCCATTTCTGAGCTGAAGCCACATCGCTGACAGGATATGCATCAGAGTCGTCGTATTCGTCAAAGAGCGGAAGTCCGTCTTTTGTCTTATACGCGTTCACCAGATCCTGCGAGGGCTTATGGAAATCCCATCCGCATGACCACATGCCCCAGCAGCCATTCAGCATATTTGACCAGTTGGCCCGGCCATAGCGTGTGTTGTCTTCGGTATATTGTGATGTCTGCACGGGAAAAACAGACTCAGAACTGTTCTTATATTCAGGAAGGAAAATATCGCCGAAATCTGCGAGGTAGGTATATTTGGATTTTGCAACTATATCTGTATACTCAACCACTTTCTGCATATATTCCTGATTGATGAAATCAATACCGTCAGTCTTTTCATATCCGTCGCCCCATGCGATCGTGAGATAGCATTTTGCAAGATATGAAGCGGCGGCAATCTTGTTTGCACGTCCACCACCGTCTTCAACAGTCTCGGGCAGTGCCTCATATGCGAGCTCGAATTCATGAATCACTTTTTGGAAGAGTTCCTCATACGTGAACTGATTGTTGGGAGTCTGTTCCTGAAGATTGTTTCGGAACACATTCTCATCTATCCATGGAATCTGGCGGAACATTGTCAGTAGTTTGAAATAGCTGTGTCCACGAAGAAAATGAACTTCTCCAATGCGTTGGGCAGCAGTCTTTTCCCCGAGTTTAGCAACACCATATTCTTCAAGGGCCACAAGGGCGCGGTTGCAGCGTGAGATGTTGCAGTAGAGGCGATACCACAGTTCATCAAGCTCGCCGGGGGTAGATGTCAGGGTTGACCATATCTCCATCGGGTGGTATCCGGTGTCGGTGGTGCCACCGCCGCCTTTCAGGCAGTCGTCGGAGCCGAGGTCGCCATAGGGCCAGAGGTTAAACGGATAGCTATACCAGCAGTCACCGAGCGAAGCATAGGCGGCATTTACCATTTTATCGGGTTGGGAGTAGGCGAGGTCACCGTCGATCACACCAGTGGGAGGCACATCGATAAAATCGTTGCAGGCACCGAGACCGCACGCAACTAAAGAGAGGATATATAATTTTAAAGACTTCATAATTTTAGCTGAAAATTTAAGGTTAGAAATCAAGCTGCAGGCCGAAGGATACAGAAGTGGGGATAGGATATGCCCAGTTCGGGTTTTCCGGATCAGTGCAGGTGAGACTGCTGCTCTTTATTGTGAGCAGATTCTGACCTGACACATAGAAACGTGCCTTGCTCATGTGCAGTTTCTCAAGAATCTTAGAAGGAAGATTATAGCCAACCTGCAGAGTGCGGAGTTTGGCATATGAGCCATTCTCAACGAAATATGATGATGTGCGTCCCTCATCGCCTTTGTTGTTGGTGGTAAGCATAGGGATGGAGGATGAGGTGTTCACATTCGGCAGCCATGCGTCGAGCACACGCACACCCTTGTTGCTGCCGGCGTCTGTCACGCTCCAGAAGTCGTTCTGGAATTTCTGGTTGTTGTAGACATCCTGTCCGAGCACGCCCTGCCAGAACATCTGGAAGTCGAAATTCTTATAGTCAACTCCACGTTAAGACCGAAAGAAAGATCGGGCACCGGATTAAAGATCCATGTCTGGTCGTCGGGAGTGATCTTTCCGTCGCCATTGAGGTCGGCATATTTCATGCCTCCGACACGGGCATTGTCCTGGCCATAAGCAAGCACTTCTTCTTTGCATTGGAAAAGACCGTCGAACACGTATCCGACGATTGATCCGAATGGGCGGCGAGACTGTACGAGATTCTCAGTTGTGGTATGGACGTATGATCCAGTTGTGGTAGAGGGCAGATAGGTGACACGGTTGCGGAAGAAGTCGAAGTTGAGAGATGCCCTGTAGCCGAGGCCGCAAGAGAGCTCGTCGCGCCATCCGATGAGGAATTCCATACCCCAGTTGCGGAGAGACGGGCCGTTGAGCCAGGACGCGCCGCCTTCACCCATTGAGCCGAGATAGGCGGGGATGATGAGCATATCTTTCACATCTTTGATATAAGCGTCGACCGAGCCGGTGAGCCTGTTGCCGAAGAAACCGAAGTCGATGCCGGCGTTATACTGTATTGTTGTCTCCCATTTCAGGTTGGGGTTGGCGGTCTGGCTTGCATAATAGCCTGAGGGGAAAATGCCGCTCTGCTGGAGGAGAAGGTCGTAGGCGGTGGATGTGACGCGGTCGTTGCCGTAGTCGGCCACATAGAGGGCATAGCGGGCGGTGTTTGAGATGGCCTGGTTACCGGTCTTACCCCATGACAGACGGATCTTAAGGTCGTCGAGCCAGTGCTTGTTGATGTTTTCAGAAAGACGATAGCCGAGAGTGGCGGCGGGGAAAGTGCCGTAGCGGTTGTTGCTTCCGAAGCGGGATGAGCCGTCGTGACGGATTGTGAACGATGCAAGGAGAAGATCCTTCCAGTTATAGTCTACTTTCCCAAAGAACGACACGAGTGCATAAGCGGATTTGTTGCCGGTGGCTCTTTCCACGCCGGAGGAGGCATCGGGATACATATAATCGGGAGTCTCGATGTCGTAGTTCTCATTGTAGGCAGAGAAGTCGATGCGGTTCTGACGGAACAGCTCGATGCCGCCGAGCACTGTGAAATTGTGCCGGTTGTTGAGGGTGAAGTTATAGTTGGCAGTGTTGGTCCAGGTCCACTTCGAGTCGTTGGCCTGCGAGAGTGTGGTGGAGTTGGTGTCGTTGTTTACGATGTCGCTATGGAAGGTGTAGTTGTAGGAATGGATGAATGCGGCATCGTAGTCAAGACCGAAATTGGAGCGGAGCACTAGCCCCTCGATGGGTTTAAGGTCAATGTAGGCATTTCCGAAAAGTCGCCATATCTTGAGAGCGTTGTTGCGGTTGAACGCGAGTTCTCGTAATGGGTTCTGTCGGTCGGCCATACTTCCCACAGGTCCGGCGTATGTCATGCCGTCTGTCTCAAATACCGGCACTATAGATGGCATTTTCAGCGCATTCTCGAGTGGCTGACAATCCACCTGGTCTGTATATGTTAAAGTGAAGTTTTCTCCGACTGTCAGCACCTTCGAGATGTTGTAGGATGAATTCAGACGGGCTGCGATGTTTTCAAAATTGGTGTATTTGAGGATACCCTCGTTTTTCTTATAGCCGAGAGAGAAAAATGCGGAGCCTCTTTCGGTGGCAGTGGATGCGGACACGTCGTAATGCTGAGAAAAACCAGTGCGGGAGATCTCTCCGAGCCAATCAGTGTTTGAAAGCAGCATTGTGCGTTTGTTGTTGATATATCCGTCGTAATATCCGTTCACCTTATAGTCCTGGTATTCACCGGTGGCGATGTTATAGACGGAAATGGGATAGCCGGAGGGGGCGTTCAGGTTCAGGCCGTAGCTTGAGGCATATGCTGCAGGGTCGAGACCGTCGTTGAGTGCAGCCTGGGCCATAGCCGTGGCATATTCGGGAGTGTTGAGCAGTTTCATCTTCGACTGTGAAGAGTAGAACTGCGCGGTGAAATTGGCAGAGAAGCTTACGTTGACCTTGTTGCCGTTGTTTTTCCCTTTTTTAGTGGTGATGATGATCACACCGTTTGCGGCACGCGAACCATAGATTGAGGCGGAAGCGGCATCCTTCAGCACCTGCATGCTCTCGATATCGTTCATGTTCAGAGAGTTCAGGGTGGCTGTTGTCGGCACACCGTCGATAACGAACAGAGGGTCCTGCGATGCGTTGAAGGAGCCGATGCCGCGGATTCTGACAGAGCCGGTGCCGGAAGGGGAGCCGTTGGCTGAGACTGTCATTCCGGGGATTTTTCCTTGAAGTGCTCGCATCGGGTCGCTGTCTGATGATGTCTCGAGTGATTTTGTGGAGACAACAGACACTGCGCCTGTGAGGTCTGCCTTGCGGACAGTCTGGTAGCCCACCACTACAAGCTCGTCGAGGAGTTCGGAATCCTCGCTCATGTATATGGTCATCTCGGGTTCAGCCTTCACCTCAACAGAAGAGTATCCCACATAAGAGATTTTAAGGGTTGCACCTTCGGGCACATTAAGCTGGAATGCGCCGTCGATATCTGTGGCTGTTCCGGCTTTCGTGTCTACACATAAGACAGTGGCACCGATCAGTGGCTCATTGTCTGATTTGGAAATCACAGTCCCATGCACGGTGATTTCCTGTGCCTGCGCAAATATCGCTGTTACGAAAAGCAGGATTGCGCTGAGAATTGATCTTTTCATGTTATGTTTGTTTGGTTAAGAATTCTGCTGCAAAATTATGTCTGTTTGCAGCGGAGGAGTATAAAAGATGTTGACTACAGTATCAATTTTGTCTATTGTCCTTGAATGTTAAAAAGAATGCGGAATAATTAAAAAAAGGTATATGGTGATGTGGCACTATAGAAGAATCCGGGGTGCTTAATTATTGAATTGCAATAATTAAGCACCCCGGTGTGACTCAAATTTGATAGTGCACGATTTTTTATAGTATCATGAGTTATTCAGATTTGGAGCGTGTTTCGGACGGGGATACGCCAAACGATTCCTTATAGCATTTTGAAAAATAGGCAAGCGAGGAGAATCCCACTTCAAAGGCAATCTCGCTGACGGTCTTGTCGGTGCTGTTGAGGAGGGTCTTGGCGCGGCGCAGACGTATGATACGGATAATCTCCACGGGGGTATAGTTGGTGAGAGCCTTGATCTTCCTTGTGAGCTGCGACTGGCTAAGTCCCATTTCCGAAGCTATGGAGTCGATGCTGAGGGATGAATCCGACATACGTCTCTCAACAATTTCCGCGAATTTGGAATAGAAGTCATTTTCTATATCGTTGGGGGCTTTCTTGGTGGCCGACGGCGGGGCGGCATGGTTGTTTTTAAGGTTTGCGTGATTCCCCGGACCTCTATAAAGCTCCTTGATCCTGCGCCTGTTGTCGAGCAGGTTGCGGCATCTCACAGCAAGGATCTCCGCCGAGAATGGTTTCGGCAGATAGGCGTCGGCCCCGCTTTCATATCCCCTGGCCCTTTGCTCATCGAGCGAGCAGGCTGTCAGCATAAGTACCGGGATATGGGATGTGGAGATATCGTCCTTCAGTCGTCTTACGCATTCAATACCGTCCATCACCGGCATCATCACGTCGCAGATCACGATGTCGGGCACATATTTAGCCGCCATTCTCACCCCCTGCATGCCGTCGGATGCATATATAAGATTATATTCTCCGCCAAGAAGGTCGGATATGAGGCGCTGTATGTCGCGATTGTCGTCAATCACGAGAAGGAGAGGCCTGGATGGGTCATGGTCGGAGAATTCCCCTTCCACGGGCATAAGCTCTTTTTCAATGTCGGAGGATGTTATGCGCGACTCCACCTCCTCGGGCTGGTTGTCGCAATGTAGCACGGGGATTGTCACAGTGAATGTGCTTCCCTTTCCTTTTTCGCTTTCCACGTCTATCTCCCCACCGTGAAGTTCCACGAAGGCTTTGGTCAAAGCCAGTCCTATGCCCGATCCCTGCGACCGTTCGGTGTCAGACTGGAAGAAACGTTCAAATATCCTGGAACAGTCGGAGGCCGATATTCCCGAACCGTTGTCTTTGATGCTGAGAACTGCGGCATCTCCTTTCAATTCGAGGGTCACGTTTATTTTTCCGTTGTCGGGGGTATGTTTTAAGGCGTTGCTCATAAGATTGAAAAACACGCGCTCCATCTTTTCAATGTCAACACTCATTACTAATTCGGGGGGTGTGGAGACGGTAAGCCTTATGTCACGGCGTGCCGCCATTCCACTGAAAGCTTCAGTCCATCCATCGACGATGCCGGCCATATCCACTTCAGAATAGCGCATGTCTGATTTCCCGTTTTCATATTTCCGGAAGTCAAGAATCTGGTTTATGAGCCTGCGGAGAATGTTGACATTTTTCTGAGCCAGCTTCATAAGCCGTTTATGCGCGGGCGTTAGATAGGATGCGTCGGCTATCTGTTCGATGGGGCCCGAGATCAGAGTCAGCGGGGTGCGAAGGTCGTGGGAGACGTTGGTAAAAAACATAAGTTTAGCCTGTGTGGCATCTTTCAGCCGGCTGTAGAGTTCTTCCTGTTTGTGTTTCTCCTCTTCGAGCTGCGAATTTTTCTGCAGCAGTTCTTTTTGGTGACGCCGGTTTGCATTGATGTTTTTCAGGAGAAGGAACAGCAGTCCGGCGAGAAGCATAAGGATTATGCCACAGGCATAGAGCAACGTCTTTTGAAGGGAATATCTCGACCAGTATTCATCGAGTCTGTCACGGAGAAAGTTGATTTTGGAGGTTTCGTTATTCAGCAGGGAGTCCTGCGCAAGGATAATGTCGGCATTCGTTTTGTCGACCGGAGAGAGTGGAGCCACTTTGTTAATCCTTTCGTAGGGTTTCCCTTCGAGTATGGATATTGCTATCTGCAGCAGCCTGTTCCCTTCCGAGGGGTAAAGGAAAGTGGCGTCCAGATTACCGTCTTTCACGCCTTTTATCCCGACTTGGGGAAATCCGTCGATTCCCATGATCGCAATGTCGTCTCTTCCTTTTGCCTTTGCAGCCCTTGATGCCCCGATCGCCATATGGTCGGTGTGGGCGAAGATAAGATTTGTCTGGGGATAGATGTCGAGAAGAGAGTCGGTAAGTTGTTCCGACAGCTTGTCGTCCCAGTTTCCGTAGACGCTCGCAACAATCCCGGCACCCGGAATCCCGGTAATAGTTTCAGTGAATCCGTCATGGCGTCTTCGTGCGGGGGATGCACTCGTCGGTCCCTGTATCTCTATCGCCCTGATAGGATTCCTGAGGGAGGAGGCGGCATATGTGGCGACCGATTTCCCCAGTTCGTAATTGTCTACCTCCATATGGGCGGTGAACGATTCCCCTTCGATCTGACGGTCGAAGGTGAGGACAGGAATCCCTTTGTCATAGGCATCACTCACAGCAGGGGTCAGTTCAGCCGTTTCATTGGGGGAAACGATGATAAGATCGAAGCCGTTATTTGCAAAATAGGATAAGTCGTCGATTTGCTTTTGATTGTCGCTGTCTGCTGAACGGAATTCGATATATATGTCGTCGTGGAGCAGCTGTTCACGCATGATGTCGGCATTGGTCTTTTCTCTCCAATAGTCGCCGCTGCATTGCGACACGCCGATTCTGTATCTAATCTCTTTTCTATCGCATGCGATAGTTGTCAGGACAATAATGAGCAATAAAGACTTCAAGACGAGTTTTGACATAGATCGGATTCTTTTCTTGGTTCTGACTGCAAAAAATAATTCATTAGTCCTGATTTTACAAGTTTACCTGACATACGGCATAAAAAATAAGGCGCGACTCCCGAACGGAAGCCGCGCCTTAGAGGTGGAAAAGATTATTTCACAATAAATTTCTCTCCATTTGATATATATATCCCCGAGGGGAGACGGGATGCCCCGTTATCGGAGGAATCATTGACTTTAGTTCCTGATATGGAGTAGACCGTGTGATTTTCACCGTCTGCGGAATTGCTGTCATATATATTATAAATACCGGAGCTGCCGGCTTTGGCATCGAGAATCCATGAGTTGAGATTCTTCACATTCACAGACCCTTCGGCAAAGACTTCAATGCCGTTTGCTTCCGGATCGGTCGGGAAAACGCGTATGGAGGTGGCGTATCTGTCGTTTACAAATATATCCACTATGGAGTGGTCGATGAAGACATTTATTTTTATTGTATCCCCTTGCGAGGGTCTGGCGGGGATCGGGCAGCGGTAGATCCCGTCATACACTCCGGCATCGTTTATCAGTCTCGACAGAGAGCTGAAGTCAGCTATGAGTTCTCCTGACGCGGGGTTGTAGAAGATGGAGCCGTTGGCGTTGCCCGATTTGAAAATATTGAAACCGAACGGGGTTGAGCCGACCTCGAAAACACCGCATATCTCCACCGACCGGCCTTCGACAGGGGAGAGTGATTCCTCACCTGAAAGAGTAAATCCGCTGCGGGAATACATTTTGGAAGTGCGCATCCCGGAAAGACCCTCGAATGGTTTTTGTATCAGGTCGCCATTTTCGGCAAGGCTCCATTCCCGTGGGAGGGAATAGCAATGTGCCCAGCCGAGATTCCAGTTTGAGGATGCGGAAAGTTTGTCGGGCACGATTCCGAGCACGATGGTTTTCCCGTCGTGACGATAGATCGTGGGGGAAAGCATACCGAAACCTTCCTTCGAGTTCAACTCCACAAGTCTGGGCGATGCGGAAGACGCGTCAGGCAGGAAATGTCCCTGACTGTCGATATCTCCAACCCAATAGAGTGTGCGGACACCCTGCGATGTGGCAAGCGGGGTGGCGGTGAACAGCCATCTTCCGTCGGGCATCTCGGTGATGTTGGGCATTTCCCAGAACCTGCCGTCCTGCGCCACGGAAGAGCCTGAGAAGAAAATGTCGCCGTTGTTGCTCCATAGTTTGGTGGCGGGGTTATACTTATGGAGCGTGGTTGTGCCAATGCCGTCTTTTGATGATCCGACGATTATATAGGCGTCGTCGCCGTTTCTAAAGAAATAGGGGTCGCGGAAGTCGTCGGAGAGTCCGGCGGGCCGGGCGGAAATAATGGGATTTGCAGAAGATTTGGTCCAGTCTTCGAGCGACGCGGATTCAGGCGACGCCTGAGCGATCATGGCCTTGGCATAGTCGACGGCGGTGTATAAGATATTGGGTTTCCCTCCGGTCACGATTTCATCGGAAAACACGCACCCGCTCCAGCATCCCTTTATGTCATACCATTCTCCGGGGGCGAGTGCGATCTTCTCCTCTTTCCAGTCGTAGAGATTCTCGCTCGAAATGTGTCCCCAGTGGAGGCGGGCCATAAAAGGACCGTCGCCGTTTTTCTGAAAGAAGAGGTGGTATCTGCCGTCGGAATAAAACATGCCGTGGCATTCGTTGGTCCATCCGGCTGCGGGCATACCGTGGAAACGGGGTCGAAGGATCTCGTTCTCGAAACGAGAGGCCGGAATGTCGAGGTCTGCATGATTCTCGGGGACCCAGTCCCGGATTGTGGATTGGGGGAGGGCTTCGTTCCATACTGTCACATCATCGATAAGACCGTTGAACGACATGAGTTCGAAAGGACCCGACATGTTCGACTCGGTTCCCTGTCCCATATGGAATGTCAGGTCGCCGGTTGAGACTGTCCCGGAGGCTTTCCCGGATCCTGTCTCCACACCGTTGTTGTAGAGCTTGATTGACCGTGAATCACAATCCACCACAGCTGTGAGATTGTTCCACTGATAGGTGGGGAGCGGTGAGGACACCTCGATGTTCACAGGCCAGCCGCCCATAAATGTGCGGAAGGAGTATCTGCCGTCAAACCCGATATAGAATCCGAACCCTGTCTTGTTCTCTTCGTCAAGACACGTCACAATCGGGGTCTGCCTGTCGGTGTCGGTGTCGATCTGAATGATGGGGTAGCATGGGAGCGCCGTCCAGACGGAGAAAGTCATTTTCTTAGTGCCGGAAGGGATGAAATCGCCGACCCCGGCCTTGACATGAGAGGTGTAGCCGTCGAATCTCAGGGCTTTTCCCACCGCTCCTGCAACATTCTCGGGAGAGAAGTGTCCTTCAACCTCATATTTATTCCCGCTCACTGTTTCAGTGATGCATCCGGAACTGACATCCATTGGGAAATGAAGAAGTATATCCGCGTTTGAGACAGAGGCGGAGGCAAGTGCCGAGACAACGGCAAGTGTCTTAATTTTATTCATGGGAGAAATTGGTTTTAATCACAGGTTGTTCAATGATGTGTGTCGTGCCTTGCAAAAAAAGGCACGACACACGGTTCATTGACATTTACTGTGCAAATTTAATCATTTATTTGAGATAATCGAGAATGTTGGAGGTGAGCTGCTCCACATTGTGCTGGTAGGGATTGGCGCCGGAGTTCTGGTTCCATTCATATGCCGCGAAACCGTTTGCCACACAACGTCCATGCTCGGAGTTGGGATTGAAATCCACAAGACCTGCCACGCAGTGGTCGCGCACGTGTCCCCAGGTGGCGAGAACAATTGAGTTGGTTGTCACTTCAAAATTCTTGATTACGTCGGGCTGGTTTCCTTTTCCGTAGATGTTGCAATCCCAAAGACAGTTGTGATCTTCACGCTGCCCCGGTCCGATCAATGGGATGTTGGGGTAGCCATAGCCGTTAGGGTCTTCAAGTGTGATACCCTTGAATATGGCGTGGGCTGTCCTGTCGTAGAATCCCTGGTCGCTTCCATCGCGGAAATCCCATCCGAGATACGGGTTTATCACCCATACATCTGTGCCGGAGCCGCCGTCACCGTTGCCGTAGACTGTTGGCGCCATGTTGTCGGGAACAATGCCGAGAGGCACGGTGAGCTGGGTAGCCATATTGGCGAGATAGAGGTTGCCACCCTTGGCGGTGTAGCTTCGGAGAGCCTCAATCACATCGTCTCCGCTGAATTCTGCCGGGAGATTCTGCCATCCCAATGGGAGTCCGACTCTGTCGACCTCTATCCAAAGCACGGAATATTCCTCGGGATCAAGTTCTGCAAGGTCGCCCGATTTTACGAATGCTCCCTTAGTGGTCACAACATAATTGGTATAGAACCAGTCGGCAGCAGCGCGTTCGTCATCATCGGGGAGTTCGGCGGGAGATGCGGCGGAAAGAAGATAAGCCACTTTTGTCTCTATCGGCGCAAGAGTGACCGGGGCTGCATTCACTCCCGACGAAGTGTAGTATTTATCGTAGACGAGAGCTACGCCATATGTCAGTTCCTCGCCGGTAGGCTGTCCTTTCAGTGTCACGGTTGTCACAGCCCCTTCGTAGAGAGTGGCGCCGTCGATGTTGCCGTTGGTGTAGACTTTCACACCGGTGATGTTTCCGGAGGAGGGGAGGGTCCAGGAGAGCACCACGGTCCTTCCTTCGGCCTGTGTTGTCAGGTTCGACACGTTTGCCAGATCAACTTCGGGAAGGGTGGCATTCACGGTCACACCCTCCGAGGTGTATCGGTCGCTGTATTTCACTTTTACAGTATAGATGTTCTCAACACCAAGTGGTGCGCCTTCAACGGTGTAGCTTGTGGCTGACGCACCGAGAGAAACAGGATTTTTACCGTTGCCGTTTCTGATCAGGATAACGTCGGAGATTTCTCCTGCAGGCAGTTTCCAGGAAAGATTGATGGTTAGCCCGTTGATTTCGGCCTTAAGGTCCTGCACGGTGGGAAGAGAGGGAACTTCCTCATATCCTTTGGGTTCAAAGTCGGAGCATGATGACAGGATGCCCAAAAAGGCGAGAAAACAGGCAATCATGCATATATTCAGAGATTTCATAATAATATTGAGTCTTTTTTTTCCGGATGCCGGATGAAAGCGGCATCCGGAATAATGATTTGTTAACTATCAGTTATAAAGGTCGCCGGCGTTGTCTTTCTGACCGAGCGGGATGGGGAAGTAGAGCTCGTCGGAAGAAAGGGATGCCCCGGAATAATATGGCTGGAATTTAGCTTCAAACTGATAATAGCTGTTTACAGTCTCGATGACTGTCCCCCAGCGCACAAGGTCGAACCAGCGGAGTCCTTCCATTGCGAGTTCCACACGACGTTCATGACGCACAGCCTTGCGTGCATATTCCTGGCTCCATCCGGTGGCGGGATATTCACCTACGGCATAGCTTGCCACAATCGGGTTGCAGTCCACAGGCTCGTAGGCGGGGTCGACAGAGCGGGCGGCCTTTGCCCTGACGTTGTTGATAAGGGTGCGGGCCTCGTCAAGATTTTTGTTCTGCTCAATGAGAGCCTCGGCTTTCATAAGCATAACGTCGGCATAACGGATTATGATATAGTTGAGAGAGGATGCCCCCCAGGGCACTATGCCCGGCTTTACATAAGGGGAATCGGGCGACGGATAAGGTTTCTTTCCGGAATATTGCCCGTAAAGCTCAAGGTTGCGGCACCATTTCTCATTATATGTGTATCCTCTCCAGGGCATTCCTATGCGTCCGAGGGTAAAGTCGAGACGGGGGTCAACATTCCCGGCATAGTCTGCGGTGAGCACATCCTCGCTGTTTGAGGAGCCGTCGAGGAAGGGGAGCCCGTTTTCATCTGTCCGGAAAGAGTTCACAAGATCCTGTGAAGCGAGATAGAAATCATCGCCGTTGCCATAGAGGTTGCCCTCCGACCATGTGCAGTTCAGACAGTTGTTGAAGTTATACTGGTCGGGAGAATTGGCGGAAGAGAACTGCACCGCCATGACAGATTCATCCTGATTGTTGAACTCAGGCTTTGAGATGTCGAGGAAGTTAGTGTAAAGACGGTATTGACCGCTGTTAATCACATATCCCGCATATTCCTCGGCCTCTGCCCAGTCTGATGAGAAGAGTGCGACCCTCGCAAGAATTGCGGCAGCCACAAATTTGTTGAATCGTCCTGCCTCGCCTTGAGTCTCGGGCAGATTCGAATAAGATTCGCGGAGATCTGCCTTTATAAATCCGAGAATCTGCTCGCGGGAGTATTCGTCGGCACGACACTGGGAGGGATCGACCACTGTTTCATCGAAATAGGGGAATTTCTGAAACAGGCGATACATGTCGAAATAGTAATAAGCGCGAAGGGTCTTCATCTCAGCCACAAACGATTTCTTGGTTGCCTCATCGAGGGCACCGGCTGCAAGAATGCTCTTGATGGCTGTGTTGCAGCGTGAGATGGAGAAGAAATTGTTGCGCCATTTGAAGTCGATAACGGCATTGTCGCTCTGGACATTCCCGACTTCGAGCTGGTGGATATAGCCTTCCATCGTCACACCGTCACCGCCCTTCAGAGCATCGTCAGAGCGGACATCGAAGACCCAGTTGTTGATAGGTCCGGCAAACGATTCATTGTTGCCGAAATAATGGTTTAGAAGGGTGGCATATGCGGGCACCATCATGTCGAGGGCCTCGTCCTCGCCGATTTGTTCGGAAGAGATCACCCCCTGGGGTTTGGTGTCGAGCATACTGTCGCACGAGGTCGCCGTGGCGGCAATCGTGGCGAAGGATGCCATAAACGCCGCATTCCTTATATATGTTTTTATATTTTTCATGTCTTGATGATTGGATAGTGGGATTAGAAATTGATGTTGACACCAAGGGTGTAGGTGCGCGGGCGCGGATAAGCGCCGTTGTCGATCAGTGCACCGTATTCACCGGGAAGCAGTTCGGGGTCAAGTCCGGTATAGTCGGTGATTGTAAACACGTTTTCAATCTGTCCGAACACGTCGATTCCTCTGCAGCCGATTGCCCCGGTCAGGGACTCCGGAAGCGAATACGACAGTTTGAGATATTTCATCTTCATGTATGAACCGTTCTCCACATAGTAGGTCGAGAACCTTGCCTCGTTGTTGTCGTCGCTGAGCGAGAGGGCGGGAATCGAGCTTCCGGTGTTTGTGGAGGACCAGGCGTTGAGGATATCTTTCGCGCGGTTTGTGGCGAGGTTGCCGTAGCTCATGGAGTAGAGCTGACGCTTCATATGGTTCTGGAGATCCTGTCCGAAGTCGCCTGAGAAGAACATGTCGAGAGTGAAAGCCCTGTATTTGAAAGCCAGGTTGAGGCCGAGCGAAAGATCGGGGTTGGGGTCGCCGATGATGCAGCGGTCGTTGTCGTCGATCACGCCGTTGCCGTCAAGGTCGCGGTAGATGAGGCGTCCTGGGGCGGCGCCTTCCTGATAAGCGTGGTTTGCCACTTCGGTCTCATTCTGGAAAATTCCGTCGCATACATATCCGTAGTATACACCCATGGCCTCGCCCGGAATCAGACGCTGGTCGCCGCCGATGAATTTCTGGCGGGAGTTGAGTGCAGTCAGCTTGTTCTTGTATTGAGAGATGTTGACAGATCCGTTCCATGAGAAATCGCCGTAGGAGGGGCTGTTGTATGCCACCGACACTTCCCATCCGGTGTTCTTCATGCTTCCGGTGTTGAGCCAGATGGCTGCATTCTCACCAGCCACATCGAGTGCCGGCGGGATGGTCAGCATGTCTTTGGTCTTTTTGATATACCAGTCGGCGGTGACATTGACCGCACCGTTCAGGAACTGCAGGTCAACACCGATGTTGTTCTGATAGGTTGTCTCCCATGTGAGTTCGGGGTTTCCCGAGGCAGAAAGGGTGATGCCCGGTCTTGTCTGGGAATTGGTACCGCTTATGTCATATGCGCCGTTGCCGGTATTGAAGATATAAGTCGAGTAAGCGGGATAGAGAGAAGGGATATTGGCGTTACCGTTCTGTCCCCATGAATAGCGCACCTTGAGGTCGGTGAGAATATTGTTTTCTTTCCAGAAAGATTCCATCGACGGGCGCCATGCCAGGGAGAAGGCGGGGAACACACCTGAGCGTTTCCCTTTTGCAAACCTGGAGTTCTCGTCACGACGGATTGTGAAAGAGGCAAGGTAGCGGTCGGAATAGTTGTAGTCAACTTTCCCGAAAAGGGAGAACACGGACCATTGGGTCTTGCCGCCGCCGCTGTTGCGGATTCCGGTGCCGGCGCCGACCTGCATGAAATCGGTGTCTTCGAATGCATATCCCTCGCGAGAACCGGAAAGGTCCTTGAAGGTGTAGGAAATTGCTTCCGAGCCGATAAGGGCGGTGAGATGGTGCACCTCGTTGAAGATCTTGTTGTAGCTTGCCGTGTTGGTCCAGGTCCATGTGTCGCCCTGTCCGTAGACGGAACTAACAGAGTTTACGTCGCCGGGGTTTGTGGCCCTTCCGAGAGTGGTGTTGAAATACTGGCTGTGTTCGATGCCGATGTTTGTTTTGAGAACAAGACCGTCAACGGGTTTCACCTCAAGGAATGCATTGCCGAGAATCCTCCAGCTGTTGAGGTCGTTGTCTTGCGTGTTGTTGATGAGCTGCACGGGGTTTGCAAGGTCGGAGCCGATCAGGCTCAGCGGACGGGCCCAGGAGCCGTCGAGTCCTCTCACCGGGAGTGCAGGATGCTGGCTCATGGCGGTGAATGGTATGCCGCGGTCGCCTGCCACGTCGACACCCCGGTTTTTCCAGTTTGCCACCACCAGGTTTTCCCCTACAGAGATATATTTGTTGAAGTCGTAGCGTGTGTTGATTCTCGCAGAGTATCGGCGATAGAAGGAAGAGACGATGTTGCCGCTCTGGTTGATGTAGTTTAGCGAAAGAAGGACAGAGCCTTTTTCAGTATTGTTGGATATGGATGCAGTCAGATTATTTGTCCATGCGGTCTGATACACCTGGTCCTGCCAGTCGGTGTCGGTGGTGGGATAGTTGGAATCCCCGCCTACGAAGGGGAGAAGCTCGGGTGTGGCTCCGCTGCCGTAGAGCTGAGGGAAAGAGGGAGTGAGGTTGGCGTTGCGTGAGGCGGTCCAATATGCCTCGCCCCATTCCTTTGCATTCATCATTTCATAACGCTTGGCAATGGTCTGGGCGGATATTGCATAGTTCACGTTGATCGACATGCGGTCGCCTTTTCCATGTTTGGTCGTTATTATCACCACGCCGTTAGCCGCCCGCGAACCATAGATTGATGCCGATGCCGCGTCTTTGAGCACCTGCATGGTCTCGATGTCGCTCGGGTTGATGCAGTTGATATTGTCGGTGGGCACACCGTCAATTATATATAGGGGATCGTTGCTTGAATTTGCCGTTGACATACCTCGAACACGAATTGATCCGGTACCGCCGGGAGCAGCATCAGGAACGACATTTACACCAGGCAATTTTCCTGCCATTGAGTTCATTATATTGCCTGAGTTTTCACTCAGAGGCTCTTTCATGTTCATTACCGACACCGCGCCGGTGAGGTCGGCCTTGCGTACGGTCTGGTAACCCACCACAACGAGTTCGTCGAGCAGTCCGGTGTCTTCATCCATATATATAGTCATGGACGGCTGGGCTTTCACCTCAGTGGTGTGGTAGCCCACATAAGAGACTTTGAGCAAGGAGCCCTCGGGAACGGTAAGGGAGAAATTACCGTCGATGTCGGTGGCTGTGCCTTGTTTGGTCGCCTCACACTGAACGGTAGCCCCGATGAGCGGTTCGTCATCGATTCTGGAGATTACCGTTCCCTGCACAGTGATCTGCTGTGCATGCATATTTACTGCAAGCAGGAGGAGCAGGAATACGCTGAGAATTGATCTTTTCATGTTATGTTTGTTTGGTTAAAAATTCTGTTGCAAAATTAATATAGGTGAAAAATGGGAGGTATAACGAATGTTGTCAGAGATATAAAAAAAAGTGGAATGCATGAAAAATCATACATTCCACAACATTCCTGATAGCCGTGTGCGATTTTCTACAAGAAAATGCGTAAAATCTTATAAGGACGGTTCCGCCCCTGATGCCTCACGGGGTCATTTGCCCGAGATCCGGCTGCGTGTCTCGGTCGGGGTCTCGCCATAAGCCTCGCGGTAGCATTTCGTGAAATAGGCGGGTGTGGAAAATCCGGTGGCATATGCCACCTCGCTAATGTTTTTCTCGGTTGCGGTTATCATATTCCGGGCCTCCTTAAGACGGAGCGTACGCATCAGCTCTACGGGAGAGTAATTTGTCAGAGCTTTTATTTTTCTATAGAACTGGGTGCGTTCGAGCCCCATCTTTGATGCTATGTAGTCAACGCTGACGTCGGCGTTGCCCATTTCGGAATTGAATATGTCGATAAACCGCCTGTAGAAATCGTTGTCGATATCCGATTTTAAGCCGGTGGAAGCCGCGGGGGCGGGCTTCTTTGCTTCCGAGGGAGAGGAGGGGGCTGCAGACGTGGGGTTACGCCAAAGCTGTTTTATCCGTTTCCTGTTTTCGATGAGGCTTGCGCAACGGGCCTTGAGCACCTTCTCGCTGAAAGGTTTGGACAGATAGCCGTCGGCGCCGCTCTCATAGCCCTGCACGCTCTGCTCATCCATCGAGCAGGCCGTGAGCATAAGCACGGGGATATGCGATGTCGACACCTCCGCCTTGATGCGTCCGGCAGCATTCCAGACCGTCCATCACGGGCATCATCACGTCGCAGACGATGAGGTCGGGCACATATCTGGAAGCTTTCTTTATTCCGTCGCTTCCGTCGGAGGCGGTCAGAATGTTATAGTCGGAGTTGAGCAGGTTCCCCACAAGTTTCTGAATGTCTTTGTTGTCGTCGATTATCAGCACGAGCGGACGGTCTTCGGAGAATGTCACCTCCGTGTCGACTATCCCGAGTTCCGCCTCTACATCCTCCCCTGATATTGTCTTTTCGGTTTCCACCGGATTTTCAGCCACGTGTGTGACAGGTATGACGACAGTGAAAACCGACCCCTTTTTCAGCTCGCTCTCTACGGTGATTGTGCCTCCGTGGAGCTCGATGAAGGCTTTCGAGAGCGACAACCCGATTCCGGAGCCATTGGGATGCACGCGGTCCACCTGATAGAAGCGGTCGAAGATATTGCCGAGGTCTCTCTGGCTTATCCCTTCGCCGGTGTCTGCCACAGTGATAATCACATTCCCGTCTTTCTCGCAGCAGTTCACTGTGATGCGCCCGTTGTCGGGAGTATATTTGAACGCGTTCGAGATCAGGTTGAACATCACTCTCTCGAATTTCTCCACATCCACGGCCGTGGTTATAGTCTGGTCCGCAGGAATGGAAAGCGACAGTTTAAGGTCTCTTTTCCTTGCAAGGGCATAGAACGACTCCATCCAGTCGGCGATCGTCTTTCCGAGGTCTATCTCCGTGAGGTTGAGTTTCATTTTGTCGTTCTCATATTTCCTGAAGTCGAGAATCTGGTTTATGAGGCGTTTAAGAATCCTCACATTCTTGTCGGCAATGTTGATAAGGGTGTGCTGGGTAGGAGTGAGATTGCCGGCGGCGGCAAGCTGTGCCACGGGTTCGGAAATGAGGGTGAGGGGAGTGCGGAGGTCGTGGGAGACATTGGTGAAAAACATCAGTTTCGATTGAGTGGCGTCCTGAAGTTTATCGTTGAGTTCCTTCTGTTTGTCTCTTTCCTTTTCGAGCTGGGCATTCTTGTCGAGCAGAATTTTCTGATGGCGGCGGTGCTGCCAATATGTACGGAGCACGAGAAACACTACTCCCACGAGTAGGAAAATTATTACGATGCTTGCATAAAACAGGGAGGTCTGCGAAGAATGCTGCGCCCAGTAGTCGTCGATCCTTGTCTTCAGGATTTTCATTTTCCCTGTTTCCTCCTTAAGGGCATCGTTCTGAAGGAGAAGAATGTCGGCGTTGGTTTTGTCGACAGCCGACGACACCGGAAGAATCACCTCCCGTTCGTAGTTCTCCCCTTTCAGGATGGCGAGGGCCGTGCGGATAAGCCTGTGTCCCTCGGTGGGGTAGAGGAATGTGGCGTCGATCACGCTGTCGGCCACGGCCTGGATGCCTATGGCCGGGGCTGCGTCTATGCCGATGATGCGGATATTGTGCCGTCCCTTGGCTTCGGCAACCTCAGCCGCGCCTATGGCCATGCGGTCGTTGTGGGCATATATCAGGTCCACGTCTTCATATGCGTCAAGGAGGGAGTCGACCACGGGTATGGCATCCTCCTTTTTCCAGTTCCCGGGCACGCTTGCAAGGAGTCTCCCTCCGTTTTCCGTGAATTCTTTCACAAAGCCATCGTGGCGGCCTTCGGCGGGGGTGGAGCCGGGGAGTCCGTAGATTTCAATGGCGTTCGCATCTTTGCCGAGCATATGGAGCGCATAGTGGGCGGCGGATTTACCGATTCCGGTGTCGTCCACGCCTATCCGGACGGTGTAGTAGTCGCCTAAGATATTGCGGTCGAATATTATCACGGGGATTCCGCTTTCATACACATCCTTGATCACCGGGGTGAGCTCGGCGGCTTCATTTGGCGACACGATTATAATGTCGAAACCGTTTTCGGTGAAATATCTGATATCATCAATCTGTTTCGCGTTGTTGTCGTCGGCAGCCGATCTGATTTCAACAGAAGCGTCTTCGTGAAACATTATCTCCCGGTTAATCTCCTCGTTCATCTTCTCGCGCCAGTCATCCTGACTGCACTGCGACACACCTATCTTATAATCTTCGTCTCCTTGCATCCGCTCATCAGTGCGGTCACCGAGAGCAGGAGCATAATCAGAAAGGGTAGTTTCGTCCGTGTCATCAGGTATTGGATTTTTCAATAAATGGGTTTCCTTAGGTTTGTATACTGTTCGTTACTTGCAAAGTTAAGCATAAAACTATAAAAAAGCGTGTGTAGAGTATTAAAAAATAGCCAATTCAACAAAATTCATATCAAATGCATGAAAATTTATAAGCCCGTTTCTTTTAATATAGTAGTTTTGCAAAGCGAAACATAATACGGAACAGGTTGATTTCTCAATCTCCTTGCCATGTAGATTGGATGATTTGGAACTTCCGGTTTTTATAGGTTAGTAGAATTAGGTTTAAGGTAAGTAAAGATTTGGTGAAGACTCCAAAAGGTGAAAAAGATTGTATTAGGTTTTTTTATCGGAAATAATTTTTTACGGAAACAATAATATAAATAGACATATGCTGAATATAGGAACTTTTTTGAAACCTTTCATTATTTCAGGAGTGATCGCAGCCTCGGCCCCGTTCTGTGCCGCCAACGACGGGGTGGAGATAGATCACCTCGGAGTGGACAACACGTTGGTGAGAGTGACCGGCGACGGGCGGTATCTTCTGCTCCCTGTCCAGGAATCGAACGATGACGCCCGTGTCAATGTGCTTGTTGACGGGAAAATCGAGGAGACTTTCTACGTGCGTCTTGCAAAGTCGAAGACCGACTATGTGGTGCCTTTCGATCTCTCCCCTTATAAAGGGAAAAACGTGATTCTTGATGTTGTGACGCCTCAGGGACGCAGCTCTGTGCGTGAGGCTAAGGAGGATGTATGTTGGAAAGGGGTGGAACTTGCCGACTCGTTCGACACTTCCGACCGTGAATCCCGTTTCCGCCCGGCATTTCATCACACCCCGCTCTACGGATGGATGAACGACCCCAACGGTATGTTTTATAAAGACGGCAAGTGGCATCTCTATTACCAGTACAACCCGTATGGGTCGAAATGGCAGAACATGACCTGGGGACATTCCGTGTCGTCTGATCTTGTGAACTGGGAGCATCTCCCTCTCGCCATAAAGCCCGACGGTCTCGGGGCGGTTTTCAGCGGGAGTTGCGTGGTGGATCACGACAACACCGCCGGATTCGGAGAGGATGCCGTTATCGCGCTCTATACGTCGGCAGGGAAAAGCCAGATGCAGAGTTTCGCCTCAAGCCATGACAACGGCACTACTTTCACAAAATATCCCGCCAATCCTGTCATCACTCTTGAAAGCGAGGCCCGCGACCCGAATATGTTCTGGAATGAGAAGACCGGGGAGTGGAACCTTGTCCTTGCCCATGCCCTCGACCATGAGATGCTTTTCTTCACCTCCCCTGATCTGAAGAAGTGTACCTTGCAGAGCGGGTTTGGCAAAGGAGAGGGGTGTCAGGACGGTGTCTGGGAATGCCCTGACCTGTTCGAACTCCCTGTCGACGGGACCGACGAGAAGAAATGGGTGCTTCTCTGCAACATCAACCCCGGCGGCCCGTTCGGCGGCAGCGCGACACAATATTTCATCGGCGACTGGGACGGCAAGACATTTACAGCCGACACGGACGCCGACGGCAAGATACCGACAAAGTGGCTCGACTACGGCAAGGACCACTATGCCACTGTGAGCTTCAGCGACGCTCCCGACAGCCGCCGCACGGTGATAGGGTGGATGAGCAACTGGCAGTATGCCGCCGAGGTCCCCACCATGCAGTTAGCAGCGCCAACACTCTGCCCCGCGAGATGGGAATATTCCGTGCTCCCGACGGTGAGCTGTATGCATCGAACGCCCCTTCGCCCGAGCTCCTTTCATTGAGGTCGAAGGTCAGTGCCAAGGCCTCGGGTGTATCTCTCGGAAAGAAAGGGAAGTCATACAGCCTGCCTGTTGAAAACGGCGGTGTGTGTGAGATTGTCATGGATATTGACGCACGTAATTCGGCGGATGTGACCCTTCTGCTGTCGAACAAGGCCGGGGAGAAGGTCTCCATGGTCTACAATGCCAAGGAACGTACAATGTCGTTCGACCGTCGTGAAAGCGGCATAGTTGATTTCAGTGAGGATTTCCCGGCTGTGACTGTGGCGCCTACCCATGAAAAGGACGGCAAGGTCTCGCTCCGGATCTTTATCGACCGCTCAAGCATAGAGTTGTTCGGGAATGACGGCAGATTCGTGATGACCAACCTTGTATTCCCCAATGAACCCTACACCACTCTGACACTCTCGGCACAGGGAGGGTCGGCAAAGGTGTCTGACCTGAAGATTTATTCACTCTCCATTTAAGATAAAATATTCACTCTCCGTCAAAACAACAGTAAGATCTGAAAAAATGAATACCACACAAACCATAGCAACCGACAGAAAGTCGTTTCTTATGCAGATAGTCCCGGTGATGTTGTGTTTCTTTGCAATGGGTTTTGTCGACCTCGTCGGCACGGCCTCCAACTATGTGCAGAAAGACCTCGGACTCACCGACTCCGAGGCCAATCTCTTCCCCTCGCTCGTTTTCTTCTGGTTCCTTATCTTCTCGGTGCCCACCGGCATGCTGATGAATAAGATAGGGCGTAAGAAAACAGTTCTCATCAGTCTTGTCATAACAGCCTTGTCGCTTATTTTTCCGGTTTTCGGCGACAGCTATCCGGTGATGCTCATATCGTTCTCTCTGCTTGGAATCGGCAATGCCGTGATGCAGACCTCACTCAATCCGTTGGTTTCGAACCTTATCAGCGGCGACAAGCTTGCCTCGACCCTGACATTCGGTCAGTTTGTCAAGGCCATAGCATCGTTCCTTGCCCCGATACTCGCGGCATGGGGCGCCACGGCGGTGTTCCCCACTTTCGGGCTCGGCTGGCGGGTGCTGTTCGTGATATATGCGGTGATCAGCCTTCTGTCGGTCTCGGCCCTTGCCGCCACTCCCATCGAGGAGGAGCGCCCCGACAAGGCTTCGGGCGTGATGGAATGTCTCCGCCTGCTGGGCCGCCCGTTTATTCTGCTCTGCTTTCTCGGCATCATGTGCCATGTGGGAATTGATGTCGGCACCAACACCACCGCCCCGAAAATCATCATGGAGCGCCTGTCGCTTCCGCTCGAGGAGGCCGGTTTCGCCACCAGTGTCTATTTCATTTTCCGCACGGCGGGATGTTTCCTCGGCGCATTCATCCTCAGGGCCATGTCGCAGAAATTATTTTTCGGAATCAGTGTGCTTATGATGCTTGCAGCCATGTGCATGCTCTTCGTCTGCGACACCCTTACATCCATCTATGTGGCCCTCGCGCTCATAGGCTTCGGGAACTCAAACGTATTCTCGATTGTTTTCTCTCAGGCTCTCCTTTCATCTCCGGGTGAGAAGAACGAGGTGTCGGGTCTGATGATAATGGGACTCTTCGGAGGTACCGTATTCCCGCTTGCAATGGGGTTTGCCGCTGATTCCGCAGGTCAGGCCGGTGCGGTTGCCGTCATGACTGTGGGAGTGGTCTATCTCCTGTATTATATGTTTAAAATAAAAAGAATAAAATAAAAAATTGTTATCATGGAAAATATCGTGGTCGGAATGGGCGAGGCGCTTTGGGATGTCCTCCCCGAAGGAAAGAAAATCGGTGGCGCTCCCGCCAATTTCGCTTATCACGTGTCGCAGTTCGGACTTCCGTCGTGTGTGGTAAGCGCCATAGGCGACGATGTGCTCGGAAATGAGATTGTGGACAACTTCACTTCAAAGGGATTGAACTTCATGCTTGCCAAGGTGCCATATCCCACCGGCACCGTCCAGGTGGAGATAGACCAGGCCGGTATCCCCCAGTATGAGATTAAGGAGAATGTGGCATGGGACAATATCCCCTATCCCGACGAGCTCGAGCGTCTTGCCAGGAAGACGACGGCTGTATGCTTCGGCTCGCTCGCACAGCGCAACGTGGTGTCGCGCGACACCATCAACCGCTTCCTTGACGATATGCCGAAGAAGGATGACAATCTTGTGGTGTTTGACGTCAATCTGCGTCAGGGTTTCTACAACAAGGAGATTCTCTGCAACTCGATGAAGCGTTGCAATATCCTTAAGATCAACGATGAGGAACTTGTCACCGTCAGCCGTATGTTCGGCTATCCCGGCATCGACCTTCAGGACAAATGCTGGATTCTTCTCGGAAAGTACAATCTCAAGATGCTGATCCTCACCTGCGGCATCAACGGCAGCTATGTCTTCACTCCCGGCAATGTGTCGTTCCAGCCCACTCCCAAAGTGGAAGTGGCCGACACTGTGGGCGCCGGCGACTCTTTCACGGCAGCATTCATTGCAAATATCCTGAAAGGGAAATCAGTGAAAGAAGCTCATGAGCTTGCAGTTCGCACGTCAGCCTATGTCTGCACTAAAAACGGAGCCATGCCAATTCTGCCGAAAGAACTTACAGAGGCGTAATCTGTATCCCGTCATCGCGAAACAAAGGATCAATATGCAAAGAGTGGCTGCCCATCACGGGCAACCACTCTTTTTCATAACCTTTTTATCTAATATCTATAAATCTAATAATCCTGGTTCAATCATAATCCGGGATAGCCGGGATTCTGCTTCAGATTGGGATTGGTGTTCAGAGTTGTCCTTGAAAGGGGAAGCCACATGGTATGACTGTCGGCATCGGGCTCCTTGTCCCACCAGCGACCGGTATTGTATACTCCGAAACGGCACAGAGTCTGACGGCGCAAACCTTCTGCAAGGAATTCCCTGCCCCATTCGTCAAGCAGTTCTTGCTCTGTGATCACGCTGCCGTCTTCCGGATAAAGACTGGGAGATCCTTCCGGATAATTGCGTTTTCTCACTGTGTTGAGAAGACGCTCTGCCTCAGCTTTCTTGCCCTGATGGAAACGAATTTCAGCAAGATAGTAGATTATTTCGGGAAGCCGGAGCATCGCATAATCCGATTCTATTTTGTTGGGATCGTCGGAAGGATAGAAGGGATATTTGATTATGCACCAACCGGAGTTTTGGTCGCCGGTTGTCATTTTGGATTCGGTTGTTACAGCTCCATTGGACGGGGCTGGAGACGGACTGGAGGGATCAGTGTCTCTGAACACACCCACCTGGTCACGGATATAAAGCTCGTAGGCACCATTGTCGGAGGTGACGTTCTTTATTTCTCCATTCTCCTCATATGGAAGATAACCGTAAAGGAACATTCCTTCCCGCTTGCTGTTTCCAAGATTCTTGTATTTTTTCAGACGGAAATCGTCAGGGTAATTCATAAACTTCCTCACAGGTTTTCCGAGGTCGAAAGAGTATTCATTGCCTTCAAGATCGAGTCCGGGCTGCAGTGCGTACTTCGGGTTGCAGTTTCCCCAGTCTGTGAAGCCGAAGTATTTCGGCGACAGGAATGGAGCCACCTGCCAGAACATTTCAGTTCCGTAGACCCAGTGCATTCCTCCGTAAGAAGACGGGAAACCGTAGAGAATCTCATTGGAGTTCACATTGTCCCAATCGAATGGCGCATCCCAGCGGGAATCCGGTTCATAGAATCCGTATTCTCCTCTGATGATGCTTTCGCAATAATGTGCCGCCTTATCCTCCATGTTTTCGTCGATCCACCAGCTGGCGTTCATGTAAAGACGGGCAAGCAGTGCGGCACACGCCCCTTTTGTCCATAATCCTTGATTTACACCGTTACCGTTGTTCCCCTCCTTGGCACTTAGTTTTGGCAGAGCTTCGAGCAACTCAGTTTCAAGAAACTCAAAAGTCTCCTTTGGAGTGGCTTGCGAAGGTAGTCCGGAGGCGGGATAGTCCGTCACGATAGGAATGTTGTGGTAAAGGTCGAAAATCGACATATACATCCAAGCTCTGAGCACCCTTGTCTGAGCCACAAAATCATCAAGCTCTTCCTTGCTTAGTCCCAGACTGGGTCCATCTATTTTGCTGAGGTCTGAAATACTTGAATTGCAAAGTCCGATGCCTCGATAAGTATCTTCCCATGTGCCTCTTACAAACCAGTCGTCGATGGTCCATGTGTGGTAGTGATAACGACAGAATTCACCGCCGTTATACCAATGTTCCTCCCGCTGCACTGTCATATAGTGGTCGGCGGAGAGCTCTCCAACCCAATACATGCCCTGTGTATTAAGCCAGTAGGCATGGCCGAAAGGACGTAGGAAACCTTGGATTACGTTCTCCTTGGTCTTATAGAATCCCTCCTGTGGAATTATGTCGTAGGTTTTTTCATCAAGGTCGGTACAGCCGACAGATGCAAGCAACATTGAAGTTGCCAGTATGGTTGATAATTTGAAAGTTTTCATGTATGAGCGTGTTGAGATCAGAAATTAACTTGTACTCCGAAGAGATATTGGCGAGTCGAGGGATAATATCCAGTCTTGCTGGAGGGTAGCCCCGGTTCCAGTCCGTTCACACAGTAAGAGTCTGGGTCCAGCCCTCTGTTGTAGCTGCGGATTGTAAAGAGGTTTCTGCCTGTGAAGTAGAACCTGACTTTCTGGATGTATCGGTTTATGTTCCAGGTGTAGCCCAAGGTGAGCACGTCAAGCTTTACAAAGTCACCATTGTGTACAAAATAACTGCTGTGTACATTTTTCCCTTCCGTGATATTGGAATTTTCCTTGTAGGCAGACTGGAGCACATTGGTGCCGGGTGCGGCTCCCATCACGCCATAGTAAAGGTCGTGGGCATCATATATCTGATAGCCGAATGCACCACGGAAGTATAAGGACAGGTCAAAATTCCTGTAGCGGAAATTGTTGGTCAGTGAGGCGGTTACCCTCGGCATACCATTGCCCACTACTTTTTTGTCGTTGTCAGTGCCTTGTGCCACCGGGATCTTCTCTCCATCCTTATTGTAGACGAGCCAGTTTCCATTGTCGTCAATACCGGCATATTCGAATGTATAGAAGTTGCCTACACGTTCTCCTTCCTCAATGCGCTGCAAGGCTCCGGGGTTACCGGGATATAGAGGGAACCCGCTCATCCAGTAGAATTTTTGTCCTTCGTAGAGCTGATTGGAAAACGACACGAACTTATTGTCGGAGGTGGATCCTGCAAGGCTTACAGTATAATCGAAGTCTTTGGTAGCTACAGCATTGTAGCGTAGCTCCACTTCAATTCCACTGTTTTTCATCGTGCCGACATTTACGTAGGAGTTGGCGATAACATTTGGGGGAACGGGTACACTGTATGATCCCAGCAGGTCGCTTTGTCTACGGTTGTAATAATTTATGGTACCTTCAAGTTTGTTGCCGAATAGACTGAAGTCAACTCCGACATTCCAGTTTTTCCCTTTTTCCCATTTAAGGTCGGGATTCGGATTGGAATTGATGCCCCAGCCCTGAATTAGAGATCCTTTGTAGAGGATAAGGTCGTAGGATGACATTGTGGCAAGCGACTGATAGCTTCCAAAATCCTGATTTCCGGTCTCTCCATAGTCTCCACGTATTTTCAGGTCATTAATCCAGCTGATGTCGCGCATGAAGCTTTCCTCACTGATTCGCCAGCCTGCAGACACTGCCGGGAAGTTGCCCCATTTGTTGTTTGCTCCGAATTTTGATGAACCCTCATGGCGTATCGATGCAGTAAGGAAATAGCGGTCAAGGAAGTTGTAGGTAGCTCTGCCGAAGAATGCGATGAGCTTGGCGTCGTTTCGATAAGATCCCATGCCCTTGCGTCCTGCCGACGCACCCATATAGGCTCCTGCTCCGAGATTGTCTGCTCCGAGAAGGTCGGAGGCGAAGTCTTTGTTCTCGGCGTTAAGACCATCATTGACGAAATACTGATATGAATATCCACCCATAAGGGTAACGCGATTCTTTTCATTGGTAAAACCGTAGTTGAATATCCATTCGAGAGATTCCTGCTTGTTTTTGTCGTAAGAACGCTTTGCTTCTCCGTCAAAGCCTGATTCCTGAGCTATGGTAGAGGTGGATGGGCGAAACCAGGAATAGTCATCTTGTATGATCTGCTGGGCAATAGTAATCTGGGTGCTCAGAGAGTGGCGTTCATCCTTGCATAGAGTCGGGAAGAGATTCAGACGGAATGTGCCGTCCCAGTTGATGAAAGTCCGTTCGCCTCCATTTTTCTCAGTTTTAAGCCTTTCCACCGGATTGTTGGTGGAATATGCTGTGATATAGGTGTATCTTCCCGGATTTTCGCTGTCCATTACCGGGATGGTGGGATTTATCATAAGTGCCTCGCGGAAGGCGTCGTAGTCTGAATTGTCATACTTTACGTTTCGGGGAGCTACGTTCAGTGTTACTTTATAGATGTCGTCTTTACCTGTGTGATTGAGTGAGAATCGTGCGCCTATCTGACGTTTTTTTGCGCGGAGGTCAATGCCCTCTGTGTCTTTATAGTCGATGGTGGCACGATAATTGTTACGTGCGTTTCCACCTGAAATTGTTAACGAGTGGCTGTGTGAAATACCGACTTTTGTAATTTCCTTAAACCAGTCGGTATTTGATCCGTAATCTTCTCCTCTGTTATAGGAACGGAATTGGTCGGCAGAGAGCACTTCAAGTTCACGTATGGGATCGGTAAAGTTCACAAATCCGGAGTAGGTTGTATGAACAGAACCGTCGTTGGCGCCTTTTTTTGTTGTGACAACCACCACACCGTTGGAGCCACGGGTGCCATAGATAGCTGATGCCGCACCATCTTTAAGCACGTCGATCGACTGGATATCGTTTTCATTCAGATTGTCAAGGCTTCCTCCAGGCACACCGTCTATCACTACGAGCGGACCAAGCCCGGCATTGCGGGAAGTCACGCCACGAATCTGCATGCTGACGCCAGAATTAGGATCGGCGGCAGTAGAACTTTCCACCGACAGTCCCGGCACTTTACCTTGTATCTGCATTGCGGCGTTACCGTTCCCGATCTGAAGAAGATCTTTGCTTGAGACATGGGAAACGGCACTTGTCACTTCCTTTTTGGAGATGCTTCCGTAGCCGATCACTACCACGTCTTCCAGCATCTGTGTGTCTTCGTCAAGAATGATATGGAGTGGAGAACCGTTTTTTGCCTCCACTTCTTTTGTGGTGTAACCGATGTATGACACGGAAATGATTGCCCCGGGTTTTAAGGAAATAGAGAAATCTCCGTCAAGTCCGGTAATTGTTCTGTTGTTGGCAGTTCCTTTTTCCCATATTGTGGCTCCAATTATGGGTTCTCCCTGTTTGTCTGCGACTGTTCCTGACACTTGAATCTGCTGGGCATGCGCGGAAGGTATGATGCCAGACATCATACAAACCAGACATACCAGAACTCTGAAGGGTCGGGTAAGACACCTTGAAAGAAATTGTTTCATGGTTGGTTTTGATAAATGGTTTAAAATATTGAAAATTATTTTTTTAGCTTAAATAATGCGGTTTCGGAAGGGCGTATGATCCCCTGAGATCAGCTATAAAGATGATCTTAAATGGTTGTCAACCGGTAGATTTAGGAGATCAGTCTTCTATTGGTCTTATTTCTCGGTAAAAGTGTTGAAGGAATGGGGCTTCAAAGTGGCTTCAAGATTCCTGTTGTTGATTTTTACATTAAGTTTTACCGCCTCGTCGTTGAAATTGCCGGCAATCACAGTGTGTTTTCCTTTGCTGTTCTTAACCACGAGAATCGGCTTTTTATCGCTACCGTTTCCTTTGTATGCCACGACATTGTCGCCGGGTGAGATAAATCTTGTGTAATGGCTTACAGCTTGGTATTCAGGAGTGTAGGTTTTTTCACGTTTCTGGGAGTCTACTCTTATAAGGGCATTTTGTTTCCATCCCCATGGACTTTCTCCGTTGTCGCAGAGAATGAAATTCCAGAAAGTGTATTCATTGCAGCCGTTTCCGAGATAATGATTTATGAGTTCGAATGTATGTTCAGCTGATTTCCAGTCGAATGAGCCCCAGCCACATTCGCTTTCCGAACATATATAAGCCCATTCGGGGTGTTGTTTCCTTATTTCGGGAAGCACTTCTCTTCCTTCCCATTGGAATGCAATCCCTTTTATATCTTTCTGCAACTGAGGGTCGGAAAGCACTTTCTCAACATGGTCGCGACGATTGGTGTTGAATGTTCCCATATAAAGATCAACATTCGGATGGTTTTTCTTTAAGGTGGGAGCAAGGAAATCACGGTTGAATCTGATGCTGCCTTCCGCAGTCCACGCGCAACCGGGGTAAGGGGTATAACTGTATGCTTCGTTCTGATATATCACACGGTCGATAGGAATACCCTGTTCGGCATATGCATCTATGAATTTGCAGAACATGTTGGCGTATGCCTGCAGATATCTTGGATCCTGTATGAAATAGTCGTTTTCTGCAATCTGGCGGGGAAAAACACCGTCGCGCGATCCGGTCAGTTTCATTTCATCCGGATCTGTTTTTGTGTCGGCACCATCATAAAGCAGGTAATCAAGACTCTTCGGAGCGTTGTTGTATTCGCTGCTAAGCACGGGATAGTCACCTGTGATTTTCATCCATGACGGCGGACACCATGGAGAAACCCAGAACCCAAGATCCGGATTATATTTCTGTGCTGCACGGATGAAGGGTATTATGCTTGTCTTGTCGCGGTCGATATTGAAATGACGCAGGCCGAGGTCTCCGCGTTGCTCATCGCAGCTATACCATGATCTTGCATAATCGTTCGCTCCCATTGATATCCTTCCACGGGTGGCGCGAATATCACCTTCGGGAGAAAACACCTTATGGAGAATCTCATCCTGTTCTTCGCGTGTGAGAACTCCCAAAGCGTCCCAGTCGAGTTCGTTGAATGTCACGCCCCATCCTTTGAAATTGACGATAAGGTCATCATCAGAGACCATAAGATCGGGTTTGTCGGAGGTGGCTGATTTGAGTTTAACATTTGATTTTTGCCATTCGTTGCCTTCCGTGCTTGAATTCCATACGTATGATTGAGCGTTCATGGAAATGGAAAGAAGAGCGGCTGAGCCGGACGCAAACAGCAGTTCATAAATTCGATTTTTCATGTGTGTCAGGTTGGTATTTTAGTTTTTTTGCAAATTAAGTAACAAGAAACGGCGGCGGAAAATATATTTGTCACTAAATGCTGTAAAATACGTAAATAGACACCTGATGTTACATTTGTAGCTATGGTTCGGTTACATTTATTATATGTTTTATTCCTTTTATGGCTTCGGTTTTACATTTCATTCATTGCCTTTTTCTCGAAATTCAGAGGGGAGCATTCCAAACATTTCCTTAAAGCATTTGCTGAAATATGCAGGAGTGGGGAATCCGACTCTTCCGGCAATTTCTCTTACTGACAGAGGTGTGCTGGTCAGTAGAGCAGCGGCTTTCTTAAGGCGAATCTCTCGCATGAATTCAGAGGGAGACTGACCTGTCTGACTATGCAGCCGGCGATATAGGTTCATACGGCTCATGCAAAGATCATTGCTGAAATGCTCAACATTGTAATTGCTGTCGGATATGTTTTTCTCTACCAAGGCCACAGCCTTTTGCAGGAATTCTTTTTCAAATGCAGGAAGGGATTCCTCCTCAACATTAATTTCGACACTGTTGAGCACTACTTCCTTGCGACGGCGGTGCAGTTCCATCAGCCGGTTGAAACGACGGTAGCCCCATAAGGATAGCAATATGACTGCAGCGGTCAGGAATGTGTATAGAAGATATGCCCACCATGTCTCATACCATGCCGGCAATATATGGAGGGTCAGCACATCGTGTGGCTCTCCCCAGCATCCGAAACTGTCGGTGGCTTTTATTTCGAGATGATATTCCCCTTTAGGCATATGATTGAAATATGCGGTGTTTGATCCCTGGGGGAGATACGACCAGGAGTCCTGAAGGCCTTTGAGCCTGTAGGCATAGCTTATTTTGGAAGCATGAAGATGGTCGAGTGTAGAAAAATTAATCTCGCATTTTCTTTGATTGGGAGTCAGATTCACGACTGGATTGTCTTTACCTATCAAAAAGTGATGCTGGTCGGTAGTTACGGAAGTCACAATGGGGAGAGCATGTGCCACAGATGTATGTTCAAGTTCATCGGATGGTGTGATTGTGCAGACTGCACCCATTCCTCCGACTGAGATTCTGTTGTCATCAGTGTATCTTACACAATGCATATAGTCCATTCCTATATTCTCATCTGTGCTGTTGAAAATATGAAATGCCTTGTTTTTGGGATTGTATTCTTTCACATACTGGTCTGTGAGAATCCAGATATGACCATAGGCGTCAGAGTCAAGATCTTTGATACTTTCACCTCCTGAAAGGGAATTGCTGTCTTCGTTCACGAATTCTTTTTTTGAAGGGTCATAACTGAACAGGTTTCCTTGGGAAGTGGCAGTCCATATTGTGCCGTTTATAGCAGCTGTGACACATGTGAAGTCCGCTTTGTCGTTGATTACCTTTTTTTTGCCGTCAGCATCGACTTGTATGAAACCTTTTTCTCCGGCTGCCAAATATATATTCCCCTCTGAATCAGTTGCTATTTGCTTTGTCCATGCATCAATATCGCATAGTTTCAGCAATCTGTTGCTGATAACAGAGAGTGCATACAAGGATTTGTTTGTGCTTACCAGCAATCTTTTTCCCGATTCGTGCAATGAAGTGATACGTTCATCCGTGATATCTGCAATTTCTGTCGGTATTATTGTCATATCGTTGTGTTGCAGATGCAGAAGTCTTGATTCGTCAGCTGCCCAGATTCCGGGTTGATTTTTGCATTTCTCTATGCATTTTTCAGTCTGTAATAATCTCCTTTCTCCATTGGGTATGCTCCATCCGTATGTGATGCGGTCGGTCGACGGATGATACAGAGTGATGTTGTCCCTTCCCTGCCAAACCCAGAAATAGTCATCTTCGATTATGACGGCATCTGCCATAACCGGATAACCGGTTATTTTTTTTGTTGCATTTATTGGGAAACGCGACACTTTATCACCTTCATAAGAAATGATAAAGGTGTGGGGAGTGTAGGATGGAACCCATATGTTGCCAAGTTTATCCTTAAATGGAATATCAAGCACCTTTTTATCTTTAGAAAGGAAACTTTCAGTGGGAATTTCTTTAAGAGAGTTTCCGCTTATAAGGTAGGCATAAATATTGTCCATTGTGACTGACCATAAGATGCCGTGTTCGTCATCATATAGGATGCTGAGAACCTCGCATCCTTTCCTGTCATTTTTTATCGTTGCGGGATTTTCCGTTATTTCCCAAACTCCATCCGGGCTTTGCCTGTTTATCTTGCATGTTACAATCCCTTTTCCCCACGTCCCGACATATAGCAATCCGCTGTGGGGATCTTCTACGATGCTTGTTGCCTCTACGGGGTATATCCAGTTTTCTTTTTGGAAAGTGTCTTTTATTTTGTCATACTTCAAGACTGCGTTGTCCGAGCACGTCACCCTCATCTGTTTTTTACCGTCTTCATGGAAATTGGTTGCGTTATGCAGTCTGCCATTCAACCGGCATGAGTATTCCTTTAGAATTTTTCCCTCTGATCCCAGACGGAAAATTTTGCCATTGTCGGTGCTTGCCCAGACCGTCCCGTCAGACGTTAAAAAGAGACAGGTTATTCTTTTGTTTCGGATTCTCCGGTCGTTGATTGTCTTTACTGTGTAATTGTTTTTGTCGACATAATGTAGTCCTTGGGTTGTGCCGAACCATATATGACGGTTTATTTTGTCTTCTGCCAGGCAGGTGATGCTGTTGCTCCTCATTGAATCTGTGCTTATCACCTGAAACTTGGAGGAAAACTGAGGGAATGGTGAACGGAACACACTTATCTGATAGCCGTCGTCACGACATAGTCCTCCGCCTTCAGTGGCATACCACATATATCCGTCGTCGTCTTGTATCAGGCGATGCACCGGAGATGTGGGTAGAAGATTCTGGTTTGGCAATTCCGTGACAGTGATTTGTTGTGCCTGTAGAGTAAAAATGGACACAAACAATAGAATGACAGTCAGCATCCACAAATTATGAATGTGGTTTCTTATGGATCCCGGGATTGGTTTCATGATTCAAAGGTTAATGCGCTCTAAAGTCGGTTGCAAATTTAATAAAATCGGATTAACTATGAAAAATGAAAACCATCTTCATTGGATTTTGAAGATGGTTATCTGTAATGACAGGGTTGACCGGAATCCCACGTAACTTGTTTTGACTGTATATGATCTATAAAAGAATCAGTCATATTTTTTCCACATGATGCGCATTGAATTAAGCACGGCAAGCAAAGCGACGCCGACATCAGCGAACACGGCTGCCCAAAGCGAGGCATATCCTATGGCTCCGAGGGTAAGCACCACTACTTTTATTCCTATGGCACCAATTATGTTTTCAGTAACTATGGTATGTGTGTGTCTGCCGATTTTTATGGCTGTTATTAGACGCGACGGCATATCGGTCTGTATCACCACGTCAGCGCTCTCGATGGCTGCATCAGAACCGAGTCCTCCCATAGCCACACCGACGTTGCTGAGAGCGAGCACTGGCGCGTCGTTCATGCCGTCGCCAACGAATGCTATGTTTTTTCCGGGAGTGGATGCAACCTGCTCCACATATTCAGCCTTGTCCTGAGGCAACATATCGCCATGAGCTTCATGGATTCCAAGTCTGCGGGCATAGCTTTCCACAATCTGTTTCTTATCGCCGGAAAGCATGACCACATTGGAAATGCCAAGTTGTTCAAGACCTTTCACTGTCTTTTCCGAATCCTGCTTGACTGTATCTGCAAGGATTACATACCCTGCATATTGTCCGCCTATGGCGCATGCAATGATTGTGCCTTCAATGCTGTCAAGTTCTTCAGGATATCCGATATTGTTCTCTTTTAGCAATTTTAGATTTCCTGCCATAACAGTTTTTCCTCCGGTTTCAGCAATAGTGCCATATCCTGATTTTTCACTCATGGATAAAACGGAAGGAATATTGATTCCTTTGGAAGAAACATATTCAGTCAATGCTTTTGCAAGGGGATGGGAACTTCCGGATTCGGCAGCCGCCATGAAAGAAAGTAATTCACTGTTTTCCATTCCTGACGTCACTACTTTTTCCACACTGAATTTTCCGGTGGTCAGTGTTCCGGTCTTGTCGAATGCCACAGTATTCACTTTTGTTATGGCTTCAAGATAGTTTCCACCTTTAAAAAGTATTCCGGCTTTGGAGGCTGCTCCGATTCCCGCAAAGTAGCCCAAAGGCACACTGATCACGAGTGCACAAGGACAGGAGATAACAAGGAATACAAGGCTTCGGTAAAGCCATTCGGAAAACACATAATGAAACGAAGGGTTCAACATACCGATGATGGCGGGCACCGCCACTACAAGAACGGCAAGCAGTATGACAACCGGAGTATATATTCTTGCGAATTTTCGGATAAAAAGTTCCGCATGGGCTTTTCGTGATGACGCATGGCTCACCAGGTCAAGTATTCTCGAGAGTGTGCTGTCTCCATATTCTTTTGTCACCTTTATCCTTACCGTATTTTGAGATGAGATCATACCGGCGAGCACTTCTTCTCCTTCTGTAATGTCTCTTGGCACGCTCTCTCCTGTGAGCGCAGAGGTGTCGAACACTCCTTCTCCGTTCTGTATCACTCCATCGAGAGGCACCCGTTCTCCGGGATGCACTTCTATAATCTCGCCTGTTTTGACAGTCTTCGGATCCACATCCATCGGTTTCTCTTCGCGGATTACGGTGGCTTTTTCTCCTCTCACGTCAAGCAGCCGGGAGATGTTGCGGGTGGCTCTGTCCACTGCGCTATGCTGAAGGGTCTCGCCTATGGAATAGAAGAGCATGACTCCGACTGCCTCCGGAAGTTCCCAGATGCAAAATGCCCCGATGCAGGCTATTACCATCAATGTGAATTCGTTGAAGTAGTCATGGCCGGCAATACCTTCTACAGCTTCTTTTATCACCGGAAGCCCCACTGGTAGAAACGCTATAAAATACCATGTGAACTCTATCCAACGGTTTGCCTCGAAAGGAGGGAATCCGAAATGGCTCATCAACACACCGGCTATCAGCATCACAAAAGATGCAGCTGGCGCAATATAGCCTTTCTGCCCTTGATGATGTTCATGTTTATGTTCATGTCCGCAGCATCCCTCATGGTCAGAGTTGTTGACGGATTTGGATTTGCAGCATTCTTTATGATGCCCGGAACCATCATTGTGGCATTTATCTTGTCCGTGTTTCATAATATCTTTATTTTTCTGCTTTCAGCAGTGATTTCGATACAAAGGTATTATGAATATAACGCAACCCGGTGTCAATTTTATGATTCTGTTTCCAGAATTCTAAAGGCAGTGTTAAAAAATGGATAACCGACAATATGAGTTCTCAGACGATTTCAAGTATAATGGACGCGCTCTAAAAAGTTTAGGGAAGAAATGATTTAGATTTCTTCCCGAAAAAACTTTTAATGCACTATTATTCAATTACTAATTCAAAACTTGAAGCAGGCAGCCCGGCTACGTTGTAGATGGTGCTGGGAGGATTGTTCTGCCAGGCATATCTGACGCGGCAAGGTTTTTCGTCAGATTCCCAAGGAATAATGATATTATTTCCTTCTGTGCGTGCTTTCACATTCACAAATTTTCCATCACCGGTTGCCACAGTTATATCTTCGATTTCGGGGTGCGCTTGCAGTTTGCTGTCAGCGTTTTTTTCATCGCGGAAAGATATCGTTATTCCAGATTCTTTTGAATACGTAGCTTTCTCGGGAACAGGACCTTCCGCAGTGATCTGTTTTTTCCCATAAGCCATTTTTTCAAATTGAAGAATGCAGCGGTGTGCGAGGTCTTTTTTGTTCAAAGGGTGTATGTCGTTGCTCTCACCAAGATCTATTGCTGTGGCAAGTCCGATTTTACCGTCGCGCGACGCAACTTTTCTCTGAGCCTCTCTCACGTTGGCAATGCCGCTTTCCATAGGCTTGTCGGATCTTGCCTGAAAGTTGGCAAGCTGAACAACCACAAATGGCATATCCGGTTTTTTCCATTGTTTTCTCCAGTCTTCCACAAGTTCGGTAAGATGAGATTCATATTCCTGACTTTGCTTCATTCCACAGTCGGATTCTCCCTGATACCATACCATTCCCTTTATGGCATAATCTCTCAAAGGATGTATCATGGCGTTGTAAAGCCCTACAGGTTGATTCTGGAAACTTGTGGAGGAGGGTTGAGGTGGCATTGTGCAGGAGCGTATCATTTCCCAGTGGGGATCGAGCTGCAAAACAGTATCGCCGATTTCAAGCTGATATGGTTTCCCCTCTACAAAAAAAGGTCGGCCGTTGCAGCAGAGCAAGCGTATCATTATCTCATTTTCTCCACCTTTCAATACGCCTTCCGCCACATTATAGATTCGTGGTGGATACTGGTAGGAAGTCTTTCCGACAAGCGTTCCGTTCACATAGGTGTCATCCGCATCTTTTATGGTGCCTACCTGCAGCACAGCTTGTTTGCCGGAAAACTTTTCAGGGATATTTATTTTTTTTCTAAAATAGTATACACCGGTCGATGGCTTTCCTTCAGTTATTCCCCATTTGTCTTTGAATATATCTTTGGTTTGCCAGTCGAGTGCGGCAAATTCTTCTGCCGAAAGGTTTTTAATTGAGTCTTCTTTGTGTTGCCTGTCATACCATTGGTTCATTTCCTTCTGATCCGCGTTTTTAACGGAGTCGGGATAGTTGGGATTACGGAAGAGCTCACTTTCAAGAATTTCCCGGAATTGGGGATGAGATTCGAGAGCGTTTTTCGTGGACCATGCCGCTATCGGGGTGCCTCCCCAGCTGGAGTTTATAATTCCTATAGCCACATTTTTGTCGTGTTGCAATTCCTTGGCAAAAAAATAGCAGAAGGATGAAAAATCATATACGTTTTCCTGATTGCATATTTTCCATTCATTCCCACTGTTGTCTAAAGGATTTATGAAATCATAGGCATATTTTGTCTTTGTGTAGCGAATCAGGTTGTTTTCATAATTCTCTATCTCATCTTTGTATTTTGCCATAACGCGTTTTACGGTAAGTTCCATATTCGACTGTCCGCTGCACAGGAATACGTCGCCCACGTAAACGTCATCTATAGTCTGGTTGTTTACGGTCAATATGTAAGGACCTCCGGCTTTCTGAGCGGGCATCTCCACACGCCAGCTCCCGTCCTTGCCGGTGCGGAGTGTTTTTTGGTATCCGTTGAAACTGATTGTAACTTTTTCATTAGGATCTCCTGTGCCCCAGACCGGAATAGTCTGTTCTCTCTGAAGAACCATATGATCCGAGAAAATACCGGGAAGTTTTATCTCTGAACGTAAAGCAGGAATAGATGTCGCAAGCAGGGCTGAGACAAGAACCGCTCTGATTGTAGTAGATTTTATGTTTAACATGATTTGCGGATAATAAGTTTCGAAATAAGTTTCACTCTTTGCAAAGTTATATATTCCTGTTTATATCACCATTAATTTATGAATTTAAAAAGGTCATATATGTTGTGATGATGTTTCTGTATGTCGCATTATGAATTTTATCAAAAAAATACAGGTCCGGTTGTCATTGGCAACCGGACCTATAAGATAAAGAGGTATCATTCACCCTTGGCATGTGGATACCATGTATTTTTTAGCTATGTGTTATCTTGTTTTCCCACAGGAAAACGGGAAATGGTTATTTGTTGTTCGGGATGAGTTCATACACCACGTCGGAGTCGCGATACTGGCATATTTTCCCATCGCGAAGCAGATTCATTATTGCAAAACATAATTGAGTTTCCGAGAGATTGCATATTCTCTGCAATTCATGATAGGTATATTTACATCCGAGATACATTTTGTTAAGTAAGATATTGCTGTTTTTCACAATCGAGTCCATAAAGGTCTTAGTTTAGTCGGTTCAAAACTTTATGCTGTCGCCTCGCCATGTTGCATCAGCGCGCAACAGTTTGGTTGTTGTTTCAATCGTTAAACAATGCAAGGTTTGGGATAGTTCATTACTGTTAGTTAAAAATTATTAAGCCATATTATTTTTATTTTCAAATTTTCCAAAATCCTATTTCTATATATGGTGTAACCTCCTATTCTTTGACTGGGATTTTTCAGGATCCTGTGTAACAAAATAATTGGAGCTTTTAAATCTATTTTCTTTTTTTCACGTCTATTAAAATATAAAAAACAAAAAACGATTATAGGACACAAAATGGATAAACCCGCACAACAGTATCTTAAACAGCTGGAAGATCTTGTCGGAGGACGTCAAGACTGGTTGTTCCGTTTTGCCTATATGAGAATCGGGAAACGCGAGGATGCCGAAGATTTGGTTCAGGAAGTGTTTATCTCGTTATTTCGCAAGATAAAGAGCGGAACTGAGATTATTAATCTTGACCAATACATGATAAGAAGTATAAGTAATGCCT